>Ga0247840_10000059_pt1 | contig 188008 bp, 142 predicted proteins | sample LaCruzMarch2015__FD_192404 | JGI IMG/M metagenome (GOLD analysis project Ga0247840, IMG submission 192404) | Freshwater microbial communities from meromictic Lake La Cruz, Castile-La Mancha, Spain - LaCruzMarch2015_17m | ecosystem: Environmental > Aquatic > Freshwater > Lake | place: Spain... | reverse complement strand
CGAGCGATAGAGGTGTGGCTCGTCGTCCGACTCGCTCTAAGCCGAAATGCAATTCCCGCTTGGCAGTATCGATGCGTAGAATGCGAACGATAACTTCGTCTCCGAGCCGGAAGCGATTGCCGTCTTTGTAGCCTTCCAAAGTATGCGTGTCTTTGTCGAACCGATAGCGATCGTTGGGCAGATCGCGAACTCCGATCAGGCCATCCACCGGAATCTCAATGGCTCGAACCGTTAAACCGATGGGACGCACACCAGACACAACCCCGGTGAGCAGTTCTCCTTGTTTCTTGGACAAGAAGTGCAGTAACTTAACACGGATAAGTTCGCGTTCAGCACTTTCTGCATTCTGTTCGGCGTCGCTGCATTGCTGACCCAGTTGTTCGAGGACTTTTTCGTCTTCGCGGGCGGGCTTGCCCTCAAGAAGTTTCTGAACAATTCGGTGCACCACCAAATCTGGGTACCTCCGAATCGGGCTTGTAAAGTGGCAATAGTGAGTCATGTCGAGGGCGTAGTGGCGTTCGAATTCCGCTTGGTAGACCGCCTTAGACATGCTTTTGAGAATCGCGTAGTTGACTGCATATTCGGTCGGTTGCCCTCGAACGGCGTCGACCACACGCTGGATCTCGAAGCGATCTTCCATGTTTTCGGCGGGAATGCCAAGGGCCCTCACGAATTCATTAAGTCGGCGTAGTTTGAGTCGATTCGGAGGTGCATGTGCGCGTCGTAAAAAAGGGAGATTCAACGAATCGAGCCAAGATGCAACCGCTTGGTTGGCCGCCAACATGCACTCCTCGATCATCTGATGACTTACGGTATGTTGCACGAGGTGGGCGCCTCGAACTTTGCCCATCTTATCCAAATCAATTTTGACTTCGGGGAGCGTTAACTCGAGTGCACCTTGTTTGTTGCGAATGCCTCTGAGTACCATTGCCAACTCATGCATGTCCGAGACCAGTTGGAAGATCTCCGGTGTGAGTTTCGGACGCCAGACTTCGCGATCGTCAAGGTATTGATCGATCTGTTCGTAGTTGAATCGTTGTTGGTTGCGAATGACGCTGTTGAAGACGTGATTATGGATGAGAGTCCCGTCGGGCGTGTACTCCATGAAGACAGTCTTGGACAGCCGGCTGCGATCGGGTTGAAGCGATGCTAGGTGATTGCTGATCGTTTCCGGGATCATCGGAATGACACGATCCGGCAGGTAAACGCTGGTCCCGCGTTTGCGTGCTTCTTCATCTAGAGCCGATCCGATTGGAACGAAATGAGAAACGTCTGCAATGTGTACTTGCAGTTCCCAGTTTCCCTTTTCATTCTTGCAAAGTGAAATCGCGTCATCAAAATCGCGAGCATCGACCGGATCAATAGTCAAGGTTGGGACGGCCCGCAAATCGAGGCGTCCCTCCGGAATGACATCTTCATCGAACAGGTCGGCTTGTTTTCGAGCGACTTCGAGGGCTGCAGCGGGATACTCGTCGGGTAATCCAAACTGGTGCATTACGGCAAGCGTATCGACGGCCGGGTTCTTGCTGCTGCCAAGAACTTTGAGGATAACCCCTTCACCTGGGTGGAAAGCGTCGGGAAATCGAACGATCTCGACAATGACTTTGTCGTTATCGTTGACGGGCAGCCCTCGAATGTCTCCGATTTGGATAGGATGTTCCAGTTTGGCTCCGTCCAACCAAACGATCGACTTACCGTCGAGCATTTGATAAGTACCAGAAAACTCGCGGCGCGATCGGGAGACGATTTCGTCAACGGTGCCTTCGGTCCGACCATCCTTTCCACTTCGAACAACTCGAATTCGAACCGTGTCCCCTTCCATGGCGCCGTGCGTGGCGGGGGGAGGAATAAAGACATCATCCATTCGTGCTTCGTCGAGTGCAGGAGCAACTCGCACGAAGCCAAAACCACCGGAAGAAGCGGTTCGGAAAACGCCAGTTAGCTCGTTTTTCTCGCGTCGAGCTCGCTTGTCCGAAGCAGGACCGGGGTCTGGATTTGGATGTTTTAATGCACCCTTTGAAGGGATCGCATGAGGCTTGAACACCAAATGATTGGCCCCAAATGCAATCTGGCCGGTACGTATCAATTGCTTGATTGCTCGTCTCAAACGCGGAAAGTCTTCTTCGGGCAGCTTCAGCGATTTAAGGATTACAGTGGGTTTAGACGGCTTGTAGTCAGCCGAAAAGACAAGTTTTAAAACTTGCTGAGTGAGTAGCTCTGGATTCATATCTGCATAAGCATAACTGCTTATACAGATTTTGCTATACGATAGTGAGCGATTCTCGCTCAAACTTGCGTTTGAATCCGGTCATTGGGCGTTTAGCCAATGGTAATTGCTCTTCGCCCTAGCGTGAAGGTAACGAACCCCTGAGATAAAACCAGGCGAGGAATGGGGAGGAACATGGACGCTACAATGATAAGATAACGTTGTCGCTAGGTGCGATTTGGTTTGTGTCCAAGCGGGAGTGATCGCCCAATGCAATTTACTGTTGAACTTCCACGATGGGCCGTTGACGCTCAAACTTGTTTGCCTACGCATTTGCCGTTGATCGAAGACCGAATGCGGGCAGTCATTCGATTCTCGCAGATGAACATTGACCATCAAACGGGTGGTCCGTTCGCGGCAGGGATATTTGAACGTGATTCTGGGCGTCGAATTGTGATTGGCGTGAACCGTGTCGTTCCGTCGAACGTCTCTTCCGCGCACGCCGAAGTCGTTGCGTTATCCATTGCACAACAAATGCTCAATAGTTGGGATTTGGGGAGTGCATCGCTTCCTGCAATGCAACTTGTGGTGAATTGGCGACCATGCGCGATGTGTTATGGAGCGACGATTTGGAGTGGCATTCGATCGCTTGTGATTGCTGGCAGCGACGACGCATGCGAACGGATCACCGGCTTTGACGAGGGCCCCATTCATCCGCAGTGGACAGAAGAGCTAATTCGACGTGGGATTGCCGTTCAAGATAGTGTGCTGTACGAGCAAGCCGTTCAAGTATTTGAGAGCTTCCGCAAGTCTGGTTCGGTAGTGTACAACGCGAGAAACGGTTAGACTCGCTCTGACGATCGCCCTTCACCGATGTGCACTAAGTGAATACACTGCTGCAGATGAGGCCACGACTGAGACTTTGGGGGAAAAAACGCGGCGGGCGAATGTCCGGGTGGTGGTTCGTAGGCTCACTTGGGGAAGCGTTGTTCTTTGCCTCCTTTTTCTTGGTTGGAATCCTGTGCTTTACTACGATTGTGGTTTGGCAATTTCTGTCTCCGAGCACACAAGTTGTGCGAATAGGCTATGGATTTTGGTTGCTCACGACGGTCTCGGCAGCCGGAATTGTGCTTGGGGCGGTTGGTTTTTGGTATCGCGTTCTCAAGGTTGCCACGAGCGACGAGCACCGAGAAGTGATTGCCAAGCATGGCATCGTATCCCGCCCGAATCAGCCGCATATTAAGACAGTGCTACCCCCGACGGTCCCGCTCTTGAGTTCGTTTACCGATAGCCCGGGCGCAAAACTTGCGTATCGATTGCCGTGCGAGTGGCCTGGAACGGGTTCGCTCATCGCCATCGGATTGTTCGCCATGTTTTGGAACGCAATGGTGGCGGTTTTCACGGTGTTTGCCTTGAGGGGCTTACTCGGTGGGGACATTCAGTATCGTTTACTGATCCTGATTGTTCCAGCGATTTATATTGGGCTTCGGTCAGGTCAGTTGTTTTTCAAATCCTATGTTCAAGCCATTGGGATCGGCTCGACCACCGTTGAAATAGAGGACCTACCGCTCGTACCCGGCGAAAAGTACAAGTTGTTGCTGGTGCAATATGGTAGGCTTGTGATTAAGAACCTCACGATTCGACTAGTATGTGAGGAGGAAAGCACTTATCATTTTGGAACAGATATTCGTACCGAGCAGGAAGTGGTTCGACAACTACCGATTCTCAATCAGGGGCGATCGCGAATCGATTGGGGGCGACCGCTTGAACTCGAATGCGAAGTGTCGATTCCGTCTGACGCCATGCATTCATTTCAGAGTTTACACAATGCGATCCATTGGAAAATCATCGTCGAAGGAGAGGCAAATCGATGGCCATCGTACTGCCGAAGTTTCCCCGTAGTGGTGTACCCGCACGTTCGAACCAAACCGTTCAGTCTGTCATCATGATCCGATTGCTTGGTTTGCAGCCAACCTACATGCCTCACGATCTTCTCGAGTTTGAATATCGTGTATCCAACGTGGACCAAAACTCCATTTCAGCGGTAGAGGCATCGGTAGTGTGGTTGACCGAGGGCAAGGGGACAGAGGATCTTGGCGTCCATTCGTTCCAACGCCTTACCGGTAATTCGCTCTCAGCCACGGACTGGTCTATTCCTCAAAAAATTCAAGTCCCATTGCCGGACTCGCCGCTATCTTACGAAGGGCGACTCTTAAAAATATCGTGGTGCGTTCGAATCCGATTTTACTTAAACGACGGAACGGAACTCGTCGCCCAACAGCCGTTCTATTTGGGCACGATCACCCGCGAAGTTTGACAAGGTCCATCATATCTTGAGGGCCCCCATGGCCTTTGAGGGCCTCAAGCCAGTGGTAATCTTTTGTCCTAGAAAGCCGGCAAAAGGTGCAGGCACTCTCCGCCGTGCCGTTCGCAGTCAAGCTTTTGCCAAGATTCCAGGTGGACGGCACATGGAATGTGCCTACTACTTTGACTTTTTGGTCGGCTGTGTCGAGCGTGCCGCCCCTATTTGATCTGGGCTAGCTCGTCGCCGAAATCCAGAATTGGTTCGCCCGGTTCGCTCGGAGTGCCGTCGGTTGTCAATCCTTCTGTGGTTTTGGGAGTTGGAGCTTTTTTCGGACGACTCCGTATTACAGTTACGATCGTCGAGACAACCAAACCGACCATGAACAGGATCCAAAGATAAGGAAGCAAAGCGTACATGGCGGCCTTGGTGGCTTGGTGGATGAAAGAGTGTGGTAGGCGTCAACTTCCTAAGCCTAATTTGTGACGGTCGAATACACAAGTTTTCTGGCACGATACTTCGCGAGAAGTTTACAGCCCCCTATTTGTCGTTCTTAACTCAGGGTAAAAAGGCCGCAATAAAGGTACCTAAATAGCCATTAGGTGGCGTCCAGGCGGAGTTTTTACGCCTTTAAGGGTCGGTAGTAAAAAGATGTGAGGTCCTTCAAGCATTTTGGTCAGAAAGAATTTAACAAATGAATTATAGTAGAGTTGCGATCCAACGCTCCCCGCCCTTCCACCCCGCCGTTGACCCCCTCTTACTTAAAAACTGAGTTCGACCGATGTTTGCGAACTATTTCATAGCTTTTCTTTGTGTTTTGTCGCTTTATTTGTACGTTCCACCGGCGTTGATCGCCCAAGAACCGGATGTGGCGAGTTTGGTACACCCGGACGTTGCGGAACGATTGAGCCTAGTAGACGTTCAACGATCCGCGATTCAGAATCTACTCCAGTCGCGAGCTGAGGAATTGGCGCGACAAACTGACAAAACATCCAAAGACAAGGTCAATGCAGATTTTTCGAAACGAATATTGGCTGTCTTAAACGATCAGCAGCGGTCGAAGTTCATTGAAACGCAGTCGCCGAAGAAGCTCATGTTTCAGTTCAGGGAAATGAAATGGGACGCGGTGCTTGATTGGTTCGCAAGCCAACAGGATTTGACTTTGGTCATGGATCAAATCCCACCTGGCACATTTACCTACAGCGATACGCGTTCGTATTCGCCAAGCGAAGGGATCGATCTGCTTAATAGCGTGCTGATGACTCGTAATTTCTCGCTCGTTCGCCGCGAGAAAATGTTGGTGGTGATGGCCCTAAGCGATTCTATCCCCCTCGAACTGCTTCCACGAGTCAAACTAGATGAACTGCTGAAGCGTGGCCGCTTTGAGTTGGTGAGTGTTGTTTTTCCACTTGCGGGACGCCCAATCGACGCTGTGCTTCAAGAAGTAAAGCCGTACTTGAGCAGTTATGGACGGGCTGTGCCATTGGCACAAGGCAGCCAAGTGTTGGTCGTTGAAACGGCTGGAAAGATGCAAACGATCAATGAACTGATCGCGTCCGTGCCATTGCCCAAGGTCGCACCGAAACCCGAACCGCCACCGCCGCCCCCAGTACCGGTTTTTGCCGCCTACCCGCTTGGCGGTTTGGACGCAGCCCGCGCGTTGGAAACCATCCGCAAACTCATCCCAAGTACCCAGATAACGGTCGACGACAAAACGGGCGTCTTGAGTGCGTTCGTTATTCCCGATCAGCAGAACGCTATCAAGCTGGCTATTGACCAGATGACGGCAAACGCGGCTCAGTTGCAATCGTTCGAGTCGGTCGCGTATCAACTGTCGTTGTCTGGCGCGACTGCCGACGAGATCAAAAAGCAGATACTCAACCTAGCACCCAACGCAACGGTTACGGCTACGACCGATCGAGTTCTAGTGATTGCGCGAGCGGAAGACCAGAAATTGCTCAAAGCCAGTTTGGCCGCTTTCGATGTGGTTCCAGCCGAAGCTGGCAAATCGATTCAAGTATTCGAGTTGGATCCGACGGTAGCCCCGTTGGTCGAAACCGCACTCAAATCGTTTCTGCCGAAAAGTCAGATGGCTTCCAACGTCAAAACTGGCAGTCTGGTTGTTCGCGGCTCCCAAGAGGATCTACGAATCGCGACAGAAATGGTCGACATTTGGAAACGTTCACAATCCGCAAACCAACTGGTCTTCCGTGCTTTTCCTATCGAACAACAAGCTGACCCGAAGTGGTTGGCGACGGTCCAGCGGGTGGTGCCCAACGCCAATGTTTGGTTAGGCGATGATGGAAAGAAATTGATGCTGCTCGCGAGCACCGCTGAGATCCAAATGGTCGAAAAGCTGTTGCCCGAATTGCAGAGTCTGATACCTAAGCCAGATCCACGTAAATTGCAAATCTATGACCTCTCTAAGAGTCAACTCGCCCGTCGAAGCAGTTTGACCGACTTGCCACCAAGCTTGCTCAATATCAAAATTGTCGACGGCAGCAACAAGCAGGAGCTCTTGGTTTGGGCAACAACCGAGCAACATACCGAATTCGCCAAGCTATTGAAGGGATTGGATCAGCCAGCGCCTGTCTCCATGCCAACTCTTCCAAGGATTTATCCGATTACGGTCCAGGAAAGTTCGCTCATTTTGCAGCTTCTAACGTCCGAATTCCCCGATGCCAAAATCACTGCCGACGCGGATGGAAATAAGCTGACCGTTATCGCCGATGAGGCCTCACACGTCAAACTTGCAACCCGAATTGACTTGTTCAATGAACAACTACCCAAGAAAACTGCGATCACTCTAGAATCCTATACTGTCCGCGGCATGACGGCAGCCACCCTGCAATTGGCTCTCGCCCCATTGCTTACGAAGGCTCGCGTGAATTTGGACAGCGCTAGGAACCGACTCCTCGTTGGTGCGGATGCCAAAACACACCAAGAGATTTCGGACTTGGTTAAGGCGCTGAGCGAGAAACTCGGTGTCGAGCAACAGCAAATTGTGGTGGCTTATTCGCTTGAGCATGCGTTGCCCTCCCAGGTAAAGATCGTCTTCGATCAACTTGCGTTGGGAACGACGTCCATCGCGGATGACAAACTTAAGCAGCTCGTTGTAACAGGACCACTTGAGACTCAAGCGATCGCGAAAGCGACCATCACTCAAATCGATCGTCCCTTGCAAACGGGCGGAGGATCGAACGAGATTCGCTCGTACGAAGCCAAGAAACTGCAAGCGGCAGCGTTGATTCCGACGTTACAAAAACTATGGCCCGATTTGCAGTTGTCGGCCGACGCGACCGCGAACCGCATCATCGCCTCTGGTTCCCTCAAGGAGCTCGATCAATTGGACGCAGCCATAGAACGCTTGATATCGGCCCCTGATGGCAAGCCGCAGTTTGTCAAAACGTACTCGGTTCCTGCGGGGGACATGCTCACCCTGGCATCGATCCTTGGCCAAATCGCACCCCAAGCCATCATCAGTAGCGATATCACGTCGCGAACTGTGACGGTTTGGGCGGGAGAAGAACAACAAACACGAGTCCAGCAAGCCCTAGAGCAAATCAGCAAGACCGCCCAAGCCGCCAAGGAAGTCGCAACCTACCAAGTCAAACCGACTCAGGTCGTTGCGGTTCAAACCTCCTTGCTATCGCTCTTCCCTACGATTGGCGTTGCCGCGGTTCCGACGACAGGCCAACTGATTGTTGTGGCATCCGCCGATCAGCAACAGCGAATTGCAGAAGTCATTGAGTTAATGTCGACTGGTCCCAACGCTTCGGAGCGTACTGTCAAAGTCTTTCGTGTGGAAGCCGAAGGTGCGGAGTTAACCAACTTATTGAACGCTCTTCAATCGACGCTTCCACCTCAGATCAGGCTTGAGCCAAACTTGATCAACAACACGATCATGGCCATCGGTACGCCAGAAGAACTGGAGTCGGTGACGGCTAAAATCGATGAGTTGCAGAAACAAATGCCTGTCCCCGAGCCGACGGTGTCGACGGTCTACAAGCTTCGATACACCACAACCAGTGGTGCGCTTGCCATTTTGCAGCCTTTGATGCCAAAGGCGACTTTTGTGCGGGACGCGGTATCGAGAAGCCTAGCCGCCACCGCCAAGGCCAGCGATCACAGGAAAATTGAAGAGTTTTTGAAGCAGTTTGATGTGCAGACGGAGCCTGCTACTTATGTTGTAAAACCGTCGCAAGCGTTGATCGTTCAATCCTCGTTAAAAGCCCTATTTCCTCTGCTTGAGATTACTTCCGACCCGACAACAGGCCAATTGATCGTGATCGCAACCTCCGATCAGCAGGAGCGTGTCGCGGAAGTCGTGGAGTTGATGGCAAGTGGCCCCAACGCCTCGGATCGCACGATAAAAGTATTCAAGATCGATGTGGACCGTGTTGACCAAACCAGCCTGCTTAGCGCACTGCAAGCGATCTTGCCATCCCAAATCAAACTGGAATCCAATGCTCGCAACGGAACGCTGCTCGCCATCGGAAGCCCGGAGGAATTGACGATGGTTGCAGACAAGATCGAGAAACTGCAACAAGAGCTTCCGGTCCCCGATGCTAGCTCATCCGTTGTGTATCCGCTGCAATACGGGAGTTCGCTGAGTGCCTTGACGATTCTACAGTCGTTGGTGCCGCGAGCAACGCTCGTACAAGACGCAACATCGCGCACGATTGCTGCCACGGCTAAGGCTCACGAGCACCAGAAGATCAAAGAGTTTATCAACGCGTTTGATCTTCCCAAATCGTCCAATCGGGAAACGCACGTATATCGATTGAGGCAAGCCAGCGCTCGAGGGTTGTCTACCGTGCTCGTGGATCTCATGCCGGACGCGACCTTTTATGGTTCTCGCGAAGAAGGCGTACTCATTGCAACCGCGACAACCGAACAGCACAAGCGAATCGAATCGATCGTCAAGGACTTTGATGTCGATATACAAAACAGTGAAACTCGTGTCTTTGCGATTGGAAAAGGGAACGCGACTACGTTGAAAGCCGCCCTCCAAGGCTTTTCGTTGAAAGCGACGTCTACTGCGGACACCGCCACGAACAGTTTGATCGTGACCGCTCCTGCCGCCGAGATGGAGCGGATTGCCCAGATCGTGACAGAAGTGGAATCCGGCGGCTCAAAGGAGAAGAATACGCGATTCTATTCGCTTGCTGGAGCCGAGCCAGTGCCACTCTCAAAGGCGCTACAAGATAGTTTCCCGAAAGCGAGTTTTTCCGCTGACTCGATCAGCGGTGGTGTTTTTGCGACTGCGACCGACGAAGATCAGCTCGCAATCGCGAAGGTCGTCGAAGAGATCAATGCTCAGCCGACCAAACTTCCAACACTGAAAGCATTTGTTCTTAGGCACGCCAACCCAGAGAAGGTAGCCGAGGCACTTCAAAGCGCATTTGGGAGACGCTCCACTGCGGGCGTCAGCTTCAGCCGCGAAACGAAGAGCGTATTTGTTGTCGCAGGTCGGCAGGATTTGACCGTGGCCGAGCAATTGGTGGAGCAATTCGATGTGCCAAACACTTCAAGCGATTCCAAAAAACTTCAACTCTTTTCCTTGAGCGGTGCCGATGGTAAATCGGTAATAACTTCGATCGAAAGCCTCTTCAAAGAGGACGCAGACCGCGTCGATGTGAAATACGATCCGCTCAAACAACAGCTGATCGTAACCGGTACTGCATCGCAGCTCAAATCGGTAGAGGAGGCCGTTAAGCAATTTGCGCCTCCGCCACGTGAGCTCGAAATCATTCAGTTGACCTCGGCAGACCCCTTCTCGTTCAAATTAGCCGCCGATGCGTTGTTTCAAGACGAAGCCATATCGAGTGCACCGATGATCTCAATCGATTCCAATCAACAACAGGTCTTAGTAAGAGCAACCCAAGAACAACTTGAGAGTATTCGCAAACTTCTGAAGCAGATGGGGGAATCGCAAACCAAAAATGTCTCGGCTGGATCCGGACGATTGCGATTCGTACCAATTCATCGCAGTTCGACACAGTTGTTAGAGGATATTCAGAAACTATGGCCGACCCTGCGAAACAATCCCATCAACGTCGTCAATCCCACGCCGATCAAGTCAGAGATTCAACAAGAAGCACCGCCGATACCCGTAGCCCCCAAAAAGATAGACGATTTGGGCCAATCTCGCTCGAAGATGATCCAGAGATTGGCAAGCGTGCAAGCCTTGCCGGATGATCAGCAAACGGCACCCATACAACGTCCACCGATCATCGTTGTAACGGGGGAAGAGCAATGGACAGTGGCGTCGGATGACATGGAAGCCCTCGATTTATTCACGCGACTGCTCGATACCGTAATGAACCCAAAGGTCACTCCATTTGCAACCGCTGGAAATTTCTCCGTTTACATTTTGCGACACACCGACGCTAAACACTTGCAAGAGATTCTCGTCGATCTCTTTCGAACCGGAGAGAGCAGCAAGCGAACGTCGTTCTCCGATGCGATACAAAGGGTGAAAATCGTCGCGGACCCACGAATTAACGGCTTGATCATCGGAGGAAACCGGGCGGATCGAAAAATTGTCGAAGAACTGCTGGCGGTTTTCGACTCCGAGGACCTGCTCGATACGCTTCAGCAGATCACGCCCAACATCGTGCAGCTTCAAAGTGCAAGCGCAAAGAATGTGGTGAGCATTATCGAGAGTGTCTATAAGTCGCAATTCACGACAGGGGCAGGCAGAGTGCCCGTAGATATCCCAGAGGGTGTTTCTGCGGACGTTGCGACGGTACTACAACAGATCAATGCACAGTCCGCAGGTCCATTGCTCACTGCAGCGGTTGACGACACCACCAATTCCATCGTACTCAGAGGCCCTACAAGTTTAACGGCTGAGGTGCGATCGTTCATTGAAAAGCTCGACCAACAATCGGGGACGGCATCCGCCCGTCGGGTTCAGTTGCTGCGTCTGGAATCCACCAACACCAAAAACCTTGAAAAAGCACTGAATCTACTGCGAACGAAATAGTGGCACTGCGTTTTAGCGAAATGTCGCAAGCCTCACCGGACCGGACTCATTTCACCCATAGGAGTGAGTTAGACGGATGCTAACGCACCCCCCTTTTGGCTGTGACGTCCTTTGGAATTGCCCTGCAATCGTGCAAACGAGTAAACTTATTCTCGGATCGCGGTTTGTTTGGCTATACTGCACGATAGGACGTATCCGATCCAGACCACAACCCACCGTTTTCAGCCTGCCTAATTCCAGTTCGATTGCGAAAGAATTCTGTTCCGATCGAACCCCACCATTGTATAAGTGCTTTTACCGAACGCATGTCCTCCTTCCTTAAGTTCGCTGAGAAAAGCATCACTCGTATTCACGGATTGACACGATGATCTCGAATTCCTCGGGAATGCATCCATTACTAGACTCTGTGCAACTGCGTCAATTGGCGGATTGCCTCAGTCTAGGTGACTCCCTCGACCAACTCGCCGAACAGTGGTCGTTCAACAGTTCGCTCGATTTGCTCGCCACCAGTGCTCGCTCGATGAAGCTTGATTGGCTCGACACGGACAATGGGGATTTTGCTCCCGAAACGCTGGAAGGCTTTCCTGCGAAACTTATCCACCGGCACGGGGTCTTTCCGCTCGAACGCGGACCTGGATGGCTGAGACTGGCCGTCAGCAATCCGTTTGATTTTGCCGCGATCGATTCGGTTGCATCGGCCATGGAGGTAGAGGTGCGACCTGTCATGGCCGCTCCCGAAACCGTTCAGAAATTGATCAAGCGGCATCTCGGCGTTGGCTCGGAAACGATCGATGGTTTGATCGCTCTCCAGCGGCAACAACCCGGCGACGTGGAGATGCTCGAAGGGCTTGATCCAGATAGTTTGGAGGATGCTGCCGAAGCCCAACAAGCGTCCGTGGTCGGGCTCGTCAACGAGATCCTCAGTGAAGCCATCCAAGCGAGAGCCAGCGACATCCATATTGAATCGCAAGAGTCTGGACTAAAAATACGCCACCGCATCGACGGAGTTTTACAAAAACAACCGACTCCACCCGAGATGAATCAGTTCCGTGCCGCGATCATCAGCCGGCTCAAGATCATGGCTAAGATGAACATCGCTGAGAAGCGAGTACCACAAGACGGACGCATCAAACTGCGAGTCTCGGGTCGTGAAATCGACGTGCGTGTTTCCATCATTCCGATGCTCCACGGCGAAGGTGTCGTGATGCGGGTACTGGACAAGACGAACTTGAAGTTTTCGTTGCGAGGTATCGGTATGCCTGAGGCAGTCTACGAAAATTTTCAAAAGCTCATTCGATTACCGCACGGAATTCTACTTGTCACCGGACCCACCGGTTCGGGCAAGACGACCACGCTGTACAGTGCGTTGAGCGAAATCATGTCGGAAGACATCAAAATCGTGACCACCGAAGATCCCATCGAGTATCAATTGGAAGGGATCAATCAGATTCAAGTACACACGAAAGTGGGCTTAAATTTTGCAGCGTGTTTGCGCGCGATATTGCGGCACGATCCCGACGTGGTACTTGTGGGTGAAATTCGAGATTTGGAGACAGCGGAAAACGCAACGCAAGCTTCGTTGACAGGTCACCTTGTGTTTAGCACGTTGCACACCAACGATTCGGCGAGTGCTTTTATGCGATTGTGCGACATGGGTGTCGAACCATTCTTGGTAGCGAGTACCGTCGAGGGAGTGTTGGCCCAGCGGCTCGTTCGAGTGCTATGTGACGATTGCAAAGAACCTTTTCATCCAATCCTCACCGACTTGCCCAGCGATTTCCCAGCAATCCATCGACTCGATCCGAAACTAACACTGTATCGTCCTGTCGGCTGCGACGGGTGCCGCAAGACAGGCTATCACGGTCGGCTTGGTATCTACGAGTTGCTAGTTACCAACGAAGAGATACGCCAGATGATGACTCAGAAAGGGACTTCGGAAGCGATTAAGCAAGTTGCCATTCGGAATGGAATGGAGACGATGCGGATGGATGGATGGAACAAGGTGATGGCTGGAATTACGACCATCGATGAAATTGTGCGGGTCACGAAAGCGGATTAAGTACCATGAATGACTTTGCATACACGGCAAAATCAAGTACCGGACAGAAACTCTCCGGTACGATCGCAGCCGCAAGTCGATCCGATGCAATGGCACGGTTGCGTGCGCAGTCGTTGTTCCCTATGACGCTCGTGGATCGTCAAGCCAAAAAGACCGCTCGCATACCCCTTGCCTTTCCAGTTCGAGTGAGCAAGGAGCAGACCGCCGACTTCTGTGCTCAGCTTGCCGATTTATTGACAAACGGCGTCGCGATGCTGGAATCATTACGGATCCTGTCCGATGCGACTGAGAATCCTCGTCTCAAAGAAATTTCCATGCGGATCCATGATGCGGTAGCTCAAGGCGACAGCCTGGACGTTGCCATGAGCAAGGAGTCGGCTATGTTTTCAGAGCTGACGCTCAGCATGGTTCGTGCGGGCCAAGAGGGAGCTTTTTTGGAAGAAGCACTTCAGAGGACAGCCATCTTTCTTAGGAAACAAGACGAGATGCGCAGCAAGATTGTTGGTGCTCTGACCTATCCGGTCATTCTTGGCGTCGTCGGCACCGTTATCACTTCGTTGATGGTCGTTTTTCTGGTCCCGAAATTTCAGCCGTTCTTTGATCGTCTTGAGCAGAACGGTACCGGTCTCCCAATGATCACCATCGTGCTTTTGGGTGTGAGTCATACGTTGATGAACTACGGAGTGTTTGTCTTGATGGCGTTAGCCGCGATTAGCTACACAACATACCGAGCGATCCGAACTGCACGAGGACGTCGAATCATGGACCAAGTAAAACTTAAAACCCCTTTGGTTGGTTCCATCTTTCATGACGCGGCTGTCTCGCGTGCGTGCCGAGTTCTCGGGACGATGCTGCGAAATGGCGTTCCGTTGCTCCGCTCGCTTCGTATTAGTAGCGAATCCACAGGGAATACTCTGCTAGCTGAGGCGATGATGAAATCCGCCGAGAATGTGACGGCCGGAGACACCCTTTCCAAACCGCTGGCTGCCAGCGGTTTAATTCCACCACAAGTGATGGCAATGATCCGAGTGGCCGAGGAATCGAATACGCTCGATGAAGTCCTCATTAAGATTGCCGACCGTATCGACAATCGTATCGAACGTCGTCTCGAAGTGCTTGTGCGCATGATCGAACCGTTGATGCTAATTCTGATTGGAGGAATGGTGATGTTCGTCATCGTGGGGGTTTTACTCCCCGTGTTTGATCTAAACTCATCTGTCGGGTAAAATGCAATGATCGCTCTGCGGCACTGGCCGGAAAGTCTTTGGTCCACTTGCACAAGGCCAGTGGAGCCAGGCAATGGCGGTATATCCACGCTATTGAGCCTTAACGCGGGAAGGTTTCACCTGCCAGCGTCCCACCTAACCTCACACCTCCCCACCCACCCCAACTCTGCAAGGAATCAACCATGCGACTCCGACAAACTCGGCACGGCTTAACGCTCCTCGAACTGATGATCGTTTTGATTATTTTGGTCGGCATCATGGCCATCGTAGGACCTCGGTTGCTCGGCTCCCAAAAGAAAGCGGACATCCGCACGGCACAAGCACAAATAGGCAATTTAGGGTCAGCGTTGAAAATGTATGCCGTCGACATGAAAACGTTCCCGCTCACGGAGGAGGGACTCGAACTATTGGTCAGCGCACCCGAAGACGAAACCCTTGCGAAGAACTGGGATGGCCCGTATATCGAAGGAGGGAAACTACCCAAAGATCCTTGGGGAAGTAGTTTTCAATATGAGTTCGTCACGGATACGTCAGCCTCCGACAGCAGCAATTCCGGTTCGAAAGGACAAGCGTCCGATTTCCCTCGCATCTTCTCGATGGGTCCTGATCGGCAACCAGGTACAACGGACGACATTTCCAATCAATCGGAGAGTAAAGACAGTTCATCCGAATCTAGCGATTCGACCAAAAAGTAACGAAACGGATTTTTCATGTTGAATTCATCGAAAATGCGACGTTGCATTCGGGGCTTCTCGCTGTTGGAGTTGATGATTGTCCTTGTGTTGATGGTTAGCCTGTTGGCCATCGCATGGCCCAACATGCAGCGACCGCTGCGTCGCACCACGCTCAATGAAGCTGCGCAGGTATTGCGTGAAGCCATCGACGAGGGACGCTACCAAGCGATTACGACGGGTTGTCCCATCTTCGTTCAAATGCAGCAAGGCAATCACGAAGTCCGCACCGGATCGTTCGCCAACTTCGCTAACGCTGAAGATGAAGACAGCTCATTGAGTGCATTGTCGAACCATCATCCCACACCAAGCATACCAGCCACATCGTCGTTGAACGGTCTTGGCATGGAATCAAGTACCAATGGAAAATTGACAAGGACGTGGCGGCTGCCTGAAACGGTGGTGATCACCGAAGTGAACTGGACTTTGGATTCGATCACCAGCGAAGTCGATGGCGATCTTTTGGAATCGAATGAGGATTCGATTGCGAGTTCTGTTAGCGGTGCCGCAATCGCTTATGCGGACGCAAACTCAGAGGTTGCTGTTTCTGCAAGTGGTGCGACTCACGACGATTGGTGGTTGCCTATCAGTGCAACCGGGCAAAGCCGAGATGCATCGATTGTTCTCTTGGACACTTCCATCAACGAAACCATGACGGTCACTTACGCTTCGGCAACCGGCGCGTTGGAGATCGTCCGATGAGCCGGATGGCCATGCGTGCGAGAAATGCTTTTTCACTTTTAGAGATCATTATCGCAACCGCCATATTGGCTGGAAGTGCCATGGTTCTTTTCTCGTTGATCGGACTCGGAACCAAATATGGCAACCGAGCGGAAGAACAAACCTCGGCCCTCAATCAAGCTCAGTCCGTATTGGACGAGGTTATCGGCAACTTGTCTGACGAAGAAATCCAAGAAGGGGTTAGTGGTGTTCTGAACGGAGTCCCAGCTCGCAGCTATCGTATCGAGATTCTTCCATTCGAGCTTGCGGGCAATTCGGGCGCTGGTCGCAACAGCAGCACCTCCAGTGAAATGCAAACGGTTCTGGTTCGGGTTACGGTTGCGCTTTTTAAAGGGAATGTTTCGTTGGCGGGGATGGAGTCAGAGCCGCTGTGTCAACTCACGCGTCTTGTTCGCAAACCGCGACTCGACGGACCAGCAGGAGAGCCAAACAGCAACGTTGGGGGGGGATTGTGATGAACCAAGGCTGGCTGAAACTCCAGGGACGCGAAGCGGAGTTTCGGGCAGTAGCGTTCCCAATCAGAGCATGGGAACGAGATGGACGTAGTATTCGTTTTGCGTTCACGTTGATGGAACTCATGATAGCACTTGGACTGCTCGGTGCCTTGATGGCAGTCGCTTGGTCCTTGATGGGGACTTTTGGAAATGCCGAGATTCGAGGGTGGAAGCTTGCGCATCGCGTGCAGACGATTCGCTCGGCACGCGATTGGCTAGAAAGTGACATGCAGCACCTAGCGTTGTCTGTCAGTCCGACCGACTTCAACATTCCATCGTTGTCGGAAGGTCCGCAATTCACGGGCGACTCACTAGGATTCACTGCAACGATCGCACCCTCGGTTGATCCGATTCCATTCTTAGAAAACCTAATGTCGGATGCAAAGGGACCGGAACGGAATAACTCGGCCGCAGTGCGATCACCTGGAATGCAATCGCCCTCCATCCAATCGCCTTCCATCCAATCGACTTCTATGCAATCCCCTTCAATGCCGTTTGGCAAACGAGACTTGGATTACTCAGCAACGAGGGACGCGGATGATGCAGCACCCAGCACAATCTGGCCAGCCGAAACCATCGAGATCGAGTACCGCCTTACGCCGACATCAACCAATTCGGTTCGACCATTAGCCGCATTGGCAGGTAATACGAATACGGATGACACTCAGTTTGTCCTAACTCGCCGTGAGATGGTCGATTCGCAACCAACCACGACGGTTGAGAGCCCATCTGAGAGAGTCTTGTCGACACAGGACCTGTATGGTCGATCCGACGAAGCCATGATGTCAAGTCGAATTCCATTTCGCGAATCGCGTCTTGACGGTCTTACCAAGGTTCAATTCCATTATTTTGACGGTAATTCTTGGATCTCGGAATGGAACAGCGTTCAACAAGGTGGCTTACCGATTGCGATAGCTTTCGGTTTCGACTTCCCGGCAGTGTCGGATATGAAGCCCCCTTCCAGTGCGAGCGTCAAACGAAGTGAGCAAGGAAACTCGATGATCGACAATGGCTCGGCGGCAGATTTGTCGTTTGACAGTGCGGCGTTGGTTACGGAAACGTCACCACTGACGAGCCAAAATAACAAAGGAATGATGGAATCCTCCAGCAACGAAGTGCAGATCGTGGTTTTCGTGGGCAAGCGTTCTTCCAAGAGCACGAACACTTCGATTCAATCGAGGCAACGTGACATTCCATGAACAAAGCTATTGGAAGTCTCAATCTTAAACACGTGGAAAAGCGCTGCGGCGGGAATCGTAGCGGTGATCGCAATGGCATGGCATTGCTGGTTGTTGTTGTACTGGTGATGTTGATTGCACTAGGTGCATATCGATTTTCTTTTTACATGGAGAGTCAATACCGATTGACTCGGTTACATGAGGAGCAAGTACACGCAAGACTGGCGGCAATCAGCGGCATGGAGTTGGCTGCTGCAATGGTCGAGTTGCCGGAAGCTCAACGGATTAGTCTAGGTGGGTTATTCGAAAATGCGGGCATCTTTCGCAATGTCTCGATCGATTCCACCGCGAACGAACCAGCAGCAACAGCGGATCAAAAAGGGTGGCGGTTTTGTTTGGTCTCGCCCGCTATAACGGACGCGGTAGGAAACAGCCAAGTCAGGACCCCTCAAGCTGCCGGTCGTTCCTCCCTTCCGATTCGATTCGGATTAGTGAATGAGTCTGCCAAGCTCCACATACCTACGCTGCTTGCATGGGATCGGATAAAACCAGGACATGCTCGCAGTGCGCTGCTCGCGTTGCCTGGTGTCAGTGAGTCTTTAGTCGATGCATGGTTGCTGGAACTTGGCGTTTCAGCCCGTTTCGAACGAGACGAATCGAAAGACCAACAGGCGTCCATGGAGGATCTTCGGTATGCATGGACTGGTGGTGATCTCAATCAAAACTATCAGCTCGATCCGTTGGAGATGCGTTTTGCAAGTCAACATTATGGGCTGAGCCGCAGCACATCGCAGCCATCCATGGACGCGTCGAATGCTGAGGGTGGTTTCAAGCCGCTTCAACGCTATTTGACCTGGCATAGCGGACATCGCAACACGACGCGCGATGGACAACCGAGAATCTATTTGAATGAAAGCGATCTACAATCGCTACATCGAAAGCTGTCCATGGTTTGGCCCTCGGATTGGGCGAACTTTGTTATCGCGATGCGGCAATTTGGACCGAGCAATGCTTTAAACTCTCTGGCGAATACAGCACCAACTGCTCCCGCACCCCAACAATCCAAATCACCGAACGCGTCCACATCAGACCAATCAAGTCCGCGTGCGGCGGTGCCCCCACTCCCCCCACTTCCTCCTCGACCCATCAACCCCAATCCGCAACCTCCTATTCCATACGTCCCTGCGACTGCTGGAACAGCCGCATCGAGCACTCTATCCGGGAATTCGGCAACTATTCCGCCGACAATCGCCAGCTCACAGGCAGCCATCGTACAAGATTGGACGCCTGATTTTGGAAAAGCCGCGACCTTTGCGTTTCGAAGTCCACTTGATTTGATCGGTGCCATCGTGGAGATGCCACCAGCTGGCGTTTCCAGCAACGCCACCAACCAGACAGGTCAACCATCCACCACAAAACAGAGCCTTCGAAATCCGTTTTCGAGTGACTTAGGCGAGGTTCGTAACTATCTTGGAAGACTGCTCGACGCGGTAACCGTTGATATATCGCCTATCGCGGAGGGACGTGTCGATGTCTCGGATGCTCCAGTCGAAGTTTTGGCGGGAGTTCCCGGGTTAGATTTTCCTACGGCTCAACGATTAGTTCAGCAAAGATCTGCTTCGACAAATTCGACAAACTCGACGTCAACTCAGCAAACAGACACCATCGCCTGGCTACTGGAGGTCGTCGATCTCAATAAATTGAAAGAATTGGAACCTTACCTTACATGGCGCAGCGACGTCTATTCGGCGCAGTCCGTTGGATATCGCGACAGTCAGAGCGCTGTGTACCGAATCACCGCAACGATTGACGCGAGACAAAACCCAACTCAATTGCGAGATCAAAAGGTCTGGCATCCATGGGATCGAGGATTCCCTATTGAGCAACTGACAGATCTAAAACCATGAGTTTATTGGAACGACTATCGAATCTCCGCAGTAATGTATCCCGTAATCGAGTTACGGGGCGCATCGCCGCTGTGCATTGGGATCGAGAGCGCATCTACTTTCTGGTGGTTTCTCCGAAATCCAAATCGTTAGTCGCAAGCGATGTCGGGGTCGTTGCGCACGCGGAGAGCGGCAATCCTTTTTTGGCGTTGGCACAACATTTTCGTGACCACTCGATCTCCGTTCAGTGGCTAGTCGTTTTATTGTCGCGTCCCGAGTTGGATCTGCCAACACTCAATTTACCGCCGGCCGAAGCGAGTGAACTTCCCAATCTTGTTGCAAATGAAGTCGAACAGCAATTGGGTGAAACGGAAGAGCCTCCGATTGTGGACTTCCAAGTCGTTGACAATCCGAAAGCCGACAAGAGCTCGGGCCATCAAGTCTTGGCATTCGCTTTACCTGCCAAAGAACTTAGTTCCTTGCAAAAGCAGGTAGCCGAATCTGGATTTCGCATCGCAGCCATTTGCCCACGTCATTTGGCTCCACTTGGAATTCTCAAGCGTCAGAGTATCCCCAGTGAAACGCTATGTGTTTCCGTGCATCTTTATTCCGGGGAAGTCGAATTGGCGGTATGCCGTGGGACCGAGCCCATTCTTTTGCGAACGATTCGGTTGAGTACGGACGATCCGACGCGGATTACCGAACAAATCTGGATGGAGATGCAGCGATGCTTTACTCTCCTACCGCAAGAAACCGCAGAACTGCAATTGAGTTGGTATGTCTTTGCAACGAGCGACGCTGCACTCCAGGTTGCGAAAGCCTTGGAGGTTCTTGTCCAGTCCGATATCCATGCGGTCGATCCGCTGTTCGGATGGGAATTGACGAGCGATGGCACCAGCCTTGGCGAAGCGGTAGAAAGTGGCACGCTGACCCTTTCGGCAGCGAATGCGGGTGCCGCCTGGGATTACGTGAGCGAAACGCTTCCAGTGAATTTGCTCGCGCCGAGGCGGTCTCCGAAACCAAAGAATCCGATGGTGCGATGGGCTGCTATCGGAGCTTGTGCAGCGTTCGCCCTAGGGATCGCAGTTACCTTTATGTTGTCCGACGTGTGGCAACTTCAAATCGAAGTCGAAAAACTTCAAAAAGAGCTTGATAACACAAAAAAGGTGACAGCCAAGTATCAAGAAAAGTCGGATCAGGTTCTGGCAGTACAGACATGGCTAGATGATCAAGTGGATTGGTTAACGGAATTGAACGATCTATCCAACCGTCTACCAGACGGGCAGGATGCCACCGTTCGCCGTTTAACAGCCTCGGCGGCAGCTAATTTAGCAACGATTGATTTGTCGGTGCAAGTTGCTGAGCAGGAGTTCATTTCGCAGCTTGAGTCGCGCATCCGGAGTGCCAAGTATTCGGTAACCAGCAAACAGATCAGTCAGAACCCTGATTCTTCTGAATATCCGTGGCAGTTCGAGACCCGCATCGCTTTTCCAATCGAAGCTCAGAAACAGAACGCATACGGGCTCAAAGTTGACTCGAATTCCAAAGAGCCTTTGACGAGCGGGGAGAAACAACAATGACTCCACGCGTAAAATGGTTGTTGATGGGCGGTCTGGTCGTCGTTGGCCTTTATTTTATGGATTCGCTTTATCGAAAGTGGATTGAACAGCCGAATCAGCAGCTCACAGCCCAGCTTGAGGATCTTGCCGAAAAGGTAAATGCATCCCGAACGGAACAGCTTATCGCGCAGAAGCAAGGGAAACGCTTGGAGTCTTTCGCGGCCCGAGCGCTTCCTGACGATCCACAATTGGCACGCTCTCTTTATCAACAGTGGCTCCTCAATCTGGTGGAGGCAAGTGAATTGACTTCCGCTTCGGTGGACGCCGCCCAACCCGTGCGTGTCGACATTCGCTCCAGAACAAAGAAAGGTACTCGTCAAGCCATTGGGTACCGAATCAACTACTCACTGCGTGGCAAAGCGACCCTCGCAAAACTCTCATCCTTCTTAAACGATTTCCGCAAGGCTGGACATCTACATAAAATTCGCTCGATTACGCTCAACCCCATCGGCAATGAAGGTCGGTTGGATGCCGATCTGACCATCGAAGTCCTTTGCCTCAAAGCATCGGCAAACAAGGATCGTCTGAGTGACTGGCAAGCGACGGACGAAGCGACGGTCGTGTCCAGCACCTACGATGATTTTGTCCGTCGCAATCTATTTGCCAGGGGGTTTGCGAAGGCGTTGTTCGAGATTGAACTGAAAGCGATCACGTCGAATCGGGAGGGTGTCTTGCAAGCTTGGTTCCGCACCGATGGGCGGGGCACCACCAAAACGATCGCAGCAGGTAGCCAAATCCCTGTTGCATTGCATGATATTTCCGTTCTTGAGGTGCTCAACAACAAGGTTTTCGTACGTGTCAACGAAGATACGTACTGGATTAAGTTGGGGCAGACGATAGGAGAAGTATGTTCACTAAAACCAGAGGGATCGTTGGGAGAAATAAGATGAGAGTTCGCCGTGTTGGGTTTCGCATGACACTGTGTACCATTTTGGTAGCCGTGCTTGGTCAGCAAGAAAAAACGTATGCTCAGCTCATTGGGAATATCCCAGTGTCACGTCCAACCTCGTCGATGCAACAACGACCCGCCAATAGTGTTACGCCGAATGTCGGTACGGGTTTGGTCGGCGGACTTTCTCCGCTCAGCCCAAGTCTGACTTTGCAAAATGGCCCGAAACGCTATCTGCGAGGCAATCGATCACGTCTGGATTTCGTAGGGTCAAACCGAACCGATCTGTCAGGCTTCGTCGGTTCTGAGCAGGCGTTAGGCATCGGGCGAGTTCTGTCTGCTGCTGAAAACCTTCGCATCGAGACAACAAGGTCCGCCAATATTAACAAGCCGCTTCCCATGCAACCGGCAAAAGGCCTGTACTATCCGCGGCTTGAAATTGCGTTTGATATTGCTCCCTCGCAAGGCGAATTGCTTTCGGTAGGAGATGCTAGCATGGACATTCGCGAACGAGTTGAACAAGTATCTGGAGGGAACGTCAATGTTGTGATGTCAGGCAATACTGCGATTCTTCGAGGTACTGTGAACTCGGTTCGGACATCCGAATTGCTCACACAACTGTTGAGCTTCGAGCCTGGGATCAATGGCGTTAAGAATGAATTGGTGATTAAGTGATGTAACGTAGACCAGGCTGCCAGCCTGGTTCGCCATGCAAAACACAGGCTAGCAGCCTGTACTACGGGTATATCCTGCCGCTCGGCTAAGTGCCGAAATGCTTACTCCCGCTTATCGTTTTTGGAAGCGAACTTGCTGGTTTGTCCAATGCGACTTGCATTGTTCGTTAACTTGGATGGAATCGAGGATTCGCTGCGTGGACGACCGCGTGTCCGATAGTCGTAGACCTGTGTTGTGATCGGGTTATCTATCTTTGTCTTCTCGTCATCGTCCTCTTGAAGCGTGAGCGGTTTTGCAGAATCCCTCAAGAGTGTTTTCGGTTCAACTTCGACATGGGAGGCTCGCGGTGGTTCAGGACTTAGTCCGGCCCCTCGCAGGTGGCGTTGAAAGGAAGGGGGTAAATCGATGGATTCGATTCGGCTTTCCGTTTTGGGTTCTTCTTTCTTGTTGGGCAATGGCGACGTTTCTAGATAGCCAGCAAGACGGACTGGTGAAGAATTTGCATTGGAGGAGTCCGTTTCACTTTTTGCGATTTCCTTGATCACTGGGGTGCCAGGAAGCATTTTTATGGTTGGATCTGAGATGGAAGCTCCTCCCTCACGTCCTTCGAATCGCGCAATCAGACTCAACCGACGTTGCTGGCCGCCCACTTCGCCCCACGGAAGCCATACGCTGTACGATGGCCCGATCGATGTCTTACTCATGTGCGATTTGAACTGATCCGGGGTGAACATGTATTTGCGTAAAGGCTTCTGGTCGGTCGGTGAAGTGTCGTCGGCATCGAAAACATAGACTGCCAAACTGCCGTCTACTTCCACAGGATCCTTATTCTCTTTGCCGTAAAAATAGATTCGGCCACCAAAGCCACGAACGCCTGGTTGATTGGGTTGATGCAGGACCGTGTCGGTCCAAATAGGTAGTATGCGATCCGGAATCTCCTTGTTCACATTTTTCCAGGGCCAGTTCATCGTAGAAGTTTTGGGTGCAAACTGGCAACCTAAGATGCTGACAAGCAAGGGTAGTAAAGCGCAAAGGAAGCCTATCGATCTGGGGCTCTTTCTTTTAGGGGACGCATTTCTTTTAGGGGGCATACGCAAAACAATTTCCGTTTCAGCGGATCGGCGCAAGCCGTCCCGTGCCGAGGAACCAGAGGGCTCGCGTCCTTCCCCGAACTTGGAATTGCAAATCTCACTTAGCATCAACGTGCTCCGCTCGAATAGGAGGGCGTTCCAGCCGGTTTTGCATAGTCCTGCGGAATCGCCTGCGATCGCCCGGAACCACTCGTCTGCTGGTTGCTCGCCGAATTGACTTGACCATTCAAAGGTTGACCTGGAGCGACGGTTCGGCTTGCTTGAAAGATGGCGGGCTCAACAGGAGATGGCAATAGCTCCGGCATGCCTTGAGGGGACTCCGTAGCCGGATCCGTTAGTAGCGCTGGGCCGACGGACGGTTTTTGTGGAGCAGCACGCATGGGCGTCCCACGGGGATCGATATCTGGGTAGACGGTATCCCAATCGTCTTGCTTGATACATTCCAATGCCATGTCGGTGGTAGGATAAACATTTCCATGAACTTCGAAAACGTCCGCTTCGCACCAACTCATCCTTGCAAATTCAGCTTGCTTCAATCGCTCCATGTCCCCTTGAGAACGCACCACGTGCGGAGTCAAGATGATAACCAATTCCGTACGTTGCATTTCGCTGAAATCGTAGCTAAATAGATACTTGAGTATCGGCAAATTTCCCAACCAGGGAACTTGACGATGCTGGTTTCTCGAACTGCGAGATATCAACCCGCCGAGAATGATCGTTTCTCCATCGGCTGCGCTCACGGTTGCTTGGGCATTGATCGTATCGATCCGAGGTGAACGGATAATGCTGCCGGTGTTGGTGACCGAGACGGGAATCCCTTCACTTTCGGGACCGACTTTGGATTTTTCCGCATCGATTTCCATGACGACAATACCATCTGGGCTGATGCGGGGTGTGACACCAATGATCAAACCAACTTTCGCATCGATTAGGCCATTCGTTGAACCGAATTGCGTGATGCTCGAATTCGTAATTCGCGGTACAAGTTGCCCAACTTGGATAAACGCTTGCTGATTGTCGAGCGTTAGCACCTGTGGTCGACTCAATACTTCCAAACGTCTTGTTTCTTGGAGAGCTCGCAATAGAAAGCTCACGTTTTCGCTGCTTGCAGATAAAACCAAGCCTCCAAACCCTAATTCTTGATTGATGCGCCCAACCGAAAAGTTCGAGAGCCCTTGTCCTCCAACGTAATTCGAATTCGCGAGGGCCTTTTCCGAACCACTATTACCAAGCGGGTTGTTGTTGAAGTTGTAGCCTGGAATGTTCGTCTGCAAAGGGCCTAAGATACTGCGATCGAATAGCACCGAATCTTGCAGTCCCAACTCGACTCCAAATTCGTCTACATTGCTGAGAGTGATCTCCGCGATCATGACTTGGATCATCACTTGTGGAGGTTGTTGGTCGAGTTGCTCGATCAGTCGGCTGATCTCTTCGTAGTAGCGAGGAGTAGCGCTGAGAATCAATTTATTCTGCACCGGTTCGGGCACAACGACGACCTCTTTTTCGATCTGTTCAAAGGGATTGATCACTCCAGGTGCTGCGATTTCGACCTGCCGTTTGCTGCGAAGGAATTCGTTGATCGCGAGCGCAACGTCAACCGCTGGAGAATTCTTAAGTTGATAGACGGTACTTTTTCGTTGCATCTTGTCGCTCTCATCCAGACGCAGAATCAACGCTTCGACGATTTTAAGATCCCCCTCCGAGCCTATTACAATGATATTGTTACCTCGCGTATCGACGGTAAACCGAAGAGGAAGTAGAGCGGTTTCGTCGGGAGCACTCGAGAGTTGCGGGGAAATTGCGTTCCCGGCGGTTTGTGCAGGCAGCAACGCCCGCAGTGTTTCCACCAGACCGTTGGCATCGCCGTTCCTGACAGGAAAGATCTTGATCTTGGCAACCATCCCGGGTGTATCGAGTTGTTCAATCAATTGCTCAATCAGCGGTAAAGTATCGGGTGCACTGGATACCAAGATAGAATTGTTTCGTTCGTTTACTGTAATTTGGCTGGCCCCTAAGGTTCCGCTGGTTACAACAGGTCGCCCCTCTTGGTCGAGAAGCTGCATGCTCGCACGTGCTCCAGTGGCGGAAGTAGCAAGAGCCTGTTGAAGTGATTTCGCGATGTCAGCCGCCAAACTGTTTCGCAATAGGAAAACCCGTGATTGCTGCACCAACGTTCCTCTGGGTACATCGAGTTGAGCAATCAATTTGCGTATCTCTACTAGATCGCGAGGTGGCGCATGCACGATAATCGCATTGGTTCGACTGTCCACCATGGATTGGAGGGTCGACGCAAGTCCTACGCGGTTCTTGAAAAATGTTTGGAGCTGAGTTTGCAACTCGGTGGCTGGTGCGTGTTGCAATTGAATGACTTCGAATTGAGCATCTGGCGATGCTGGCTGGTCCAGTTTGGCGATCAGGTCTTTGGTCGATAAAATCGCTTCTCCCCATCCGATCAGAAGCAATGAATTTGGTTTTCCAAGTGGAGTGACCGACACACGCCCTTGAATGGTTCCCGTCAGCTTTTCTTGAATAGCAACGATCACTTTCGCGATCTCCTCGGAACCCGCATGCTGCAGAGGGACGATTTCGATTTCGGGTCGGGTCAAGCGGCTCGCGTCGTCCAGTCGCTTAATAATCTCAGCCAAATCCGTTAGTTGCTGATCGCGGCCACGCAGAATGATTGCGTCAATTTCCGGCAGCATTTCGATCTGGACGCCTTCGAACTGAGGCAATGGCAAACTAGTAGGGCCCAACACCTTGTCCGGTTTGGACGCATTATCAACTGGAGCGAGAGGCTTTGGCGATGATGGTGGAGTCACATCCTGTTGCGCCGAAGCGAATTGTACGCTGTTGTTCACCATTGGGGCTGTCGCAAGGAAGAACTTCGACAACGAATCTTGTCCGTTGTCGCGTAGAGGAAGTATGCGTAAGGCCTCTTCTGGACGGTGCATGGCAAATGTCGTAACAAGATTGGCAATATCTCTCGAGAATGCCTCGGGTCCTTCGATTCTCAACTTGTTTTCACCCGTGCGAAACTCCAATGTGGCTCGCCCGCAATCCATTCGCATTTCCCATTTTTTAGCATTGGCGACGTCGGCTCGAAGGTAGTTTTGAAAGAGCCTGGTGATGGATTCCTTCACGTACTCAGCCCGCGATGCTGGGATATCCACGTCGCGACGAACGGCAGTACCCACCGTTGGCGTCCGTAAAGCGGGAGTCGCTTGAGCCAGGACGTTCGCATTGATTGTCGCAATGAGAATCAGTGCACAAGCAATTTGCTTTGAATTACCGATGTGCATGGACAGTTGCCTTTTCACAAACTCTCGAAATCGTCATTCTTGTCGCACATAACAACATTTTCGTGTACCGTTCCATTCCACAAGTGGGCGAGATCCTGTGCCTAAATCGAACTTAGGAAAGAAGGCATACCTATGTCAAGGCTGCATGCCTGTTAGCGCTGAGGGCTGGAGTCGACTTTGCTTGCCGAACATTTACAGAATAGACAGCTAAACCGTTTCGTTTCCAGTGAGCGATGGCGCGTAGCCAGATGCAGTTCCGCCCTTGTTTCGAGCGCCGAAATCTGCATTGAAAAATCCTAGTGCTGCGTTGCAGCTTGGTTTTAGGGTAGTGGATCTTGTTAAAGATCCTGAATCTGGGGGATCTTTAACAAGATCCACTACATCCAACCCTAATTCTTAGCAGTAACAAAGCACTAGTACGTTTAAATGGCTCGCCGCAAGTCGTGTGACGCAAAGCGGCGACGGACACCAGATGCGGTACTGGGTCAGAAAAAATATACGGCGCTGTCAGGCATTTCGGAGTAGCTTCCAACTGCAGCCTCCGCCCGGGCAAGCCCGGATGGAAGGCTGTCTGTTACCGCCTTTCGGGCGGCTTCTGACGTTTCGTCAGCATTGACGCCCACAATGGTAAATGGCCGCCCTGCGACGGGTGGCCGGGCTTTGATGATTTGCAGTGGACCGAAGGGAGCAGTCGATTAACGAGCAAGCTGTTACAATAGTGCCACTCGACGTGCGCGCGATGGATTATGGCCCCGTCTATATCCAACAGGCCACATTCATTGCCCATACATATCCAGACGACGCGAGGAAATTTTGAGAACAGACACGATGATGAAAACCGTGATGAGACTGCTTATAGTTCTTGCTTGTAGCTCACAAGTTGTTGCGGCTGATCCTCAAGAAAAAACCACACAGCCTAACGTACTCTTCATCGCGTTGGATGATCTCAACGACTGGATTGGCTGCATGGGGGGACATCCGCAGACGATCACTCCCAATCTCAATCGGTTGGCTGCAAGTGGCGTCTTGTTTACCAATGCTCATTGTCCTGCTCCTGCATGCAACCCGTCTCGTTCAGCCATCTTTACCGGGCGTGCACCGAATCGATCCGGATTGTACGACAATCGACAGCAGATGCGAGAAGTGATGCCCGACGAGACAATCATGCCTCAGTACTTCCGTCAGCATGGTTACTACTCCGCAGGCTCGGGCAAACTGTTGCATTACTTCATCGACGCCAAATCATGGGACAAGTATTTCCCCAAAGCCGAATCTGAGAACCCATTTCCAGAGACGTTCTATCCAAAGAAACGCCCTGTCAGTTTGGAGCTCGGAGGCCCTTGGCAGTACGTCGAAACGGATTGGGCCGCTCTAGATGTTACGGACGAAGAGTTCGGCGGAGATTGGTCAGTAAGCAAGTGGATCGGTGAACAGCTGAGCCAGAAACATGACAAGCCATTTTTTCTTGGATGCGGCCTGTATCGACCTCATGAGCCTTGGTTCGTTCCAAAGAAGTACTTCGAACCCTTCCCGCTCGAATCGATTCAGCTTCCGCTGGGTTATCGAGAAAACGACTTAGCCGACGTCCCGGAAATGGGCCAGAAAGCGGCAAGGAACAAATACTTTGCCCACATTCAGCAGCAAGGGCAATGGAAGCAAGCCATACAAGGTTATCTCGCCTCGATTCACTTTGCCGACGCAATGCTGGGACGAGTACTCGATGCATTGGAGTCAGGCCCGAATGCAAAAAACACGATTGTCGTACTTTGGTCCGACCACGGTTGGCAGCTCGGCGAGAAAGAACACTGGCAAAAGTACACGCCTTGGCGAGCCGTAACGCGAGTCCCTCTCATGGTTCGCGTTCCAAGTGGTACTTGCGAGGCACTACCGCAAGGTACACGCGCAGGGGCGGTTTGTGACGCACCAGTGAATCTGCTAAGCCTGTTTCCGACGCTGCTGGACCTATGCGAGCTTCCAAGTAATCCCAACAACGATGGACCAAGCCTATTGCCGTTGCTAAACGATCCAGTTTCCTCTGATTGGAATCACGATTCGGTCACCTATTTGGCTCAGCCTGGCACCTATGCTGTCAGCGGCCGATCGCATCGTTACATTCATTATGCCGATGGCAGCGAAGAGCTATACGACATCAGCAAAGATCCCTACGAGTGGACCAACCTTGCCAAGTCACCGCAGTCTCAGGCAGAATTAGCCGCGTTTCGAAAAGACGCTCCGAGGGACTTTGCACTGCGAATCGAGCCGTCGATCGATTCGCTGGCCAAGCTAACATGGCATCCTGCATCCGACGAACTTACCCCTGCGTCTAAACCGGATGGCAATCCGTTTCCAGTGCACTTCATCAACAAGCAGCGACAGGCGATCGAGCTATTTTGGACGAGCCCCGACGGGCAAGCTAAGTCTTATGGTTCGATTGCCTCTGGGCAGACTAAGACGCAGCAAACACGTCCCGGAGCGGTTTGGTCAGTCAGCAAGGTTGGCTCGGACCAAAAGCTCGGCCATTTCGTCGTCGGTGATCGAACCGCTCAAGCAGTCATCCCCGCAACTCAGCCCAATGTGATTGTGATTCTCACTGATGATCAAGGCTGGAGCGATCTCGGTTGCCAAGGAATACAGAAGGATGTCCGAACACCGCACATCGACGCATTGGCTGCACGAGGAGTCCGCTGCACGGCAGCATATGTCACCGCGCCGCAATGTAGTCCTTCGCGAGCTGCTCTGATGACAGGGCGACATCAACAGCGCTTTGGCATTGATACGATCCCCGACATGCCACTGCCCAGCGAGGCGGTAACGATTGCTGAACGCTTGCAGCCGCTGGGGTATCGCACTGGATTCGTCGGCAAGTGGCATCTGGAACCGAACGTCACGTCTGTCGATTGGATAAAACGGGAGTTGCCCGAGATGGCAGGCAAGCCGCGTGCTCAAGTGCGGATTCCTTGGGAAAAGATTCGCCCTTACTCGCCCGCTGCTCAGGGCTTCGACGAATACTTCTGGGGAGAACTTCACAACTACCGAGTCAATTACGAACTCGATGAACACGAAACGGATGGTGTGGATCTTGCCAACGATCCCGATGCGAAAGGATCTTTATCAAGATCCACAATAAAGATGAAGCAAATCGAGAACAAGGGTTTTCGCATCGATGTTCAGACAGAAGCTGCGATGAGTTTTATCGAACGCAATCATGCAGCGCCGTTTTATCTCCAACTGAACTACTACGGCCCGCATACTCCACTCGAAGCGACTCAAAAGTACCTCGATCGATTTACCACCGACATGCCGATCCGTCGGCGATATGCGTTGGCCATGATCGCTGCGATTGATGACGGCGTGGGGCGAATCGTCGTGAAACTGACCGAACACGGATTGCTCGACAACACATTGATCGTGGTGACAAGCGACAATGGAGCTCCGCTGAAGATGACGAAACCCGATTCGCCCATCGATGGTGACGCGGGCGGCTGGGATGGCTCATTGAATGAACCGTGGGTTGGCGAGAAAGGTATGCTGAGCGAAGGGGGCATTCGAGTGCCGATGATTTGGAGCCTCCCTAGCCAACTGCCCAGTGGCAAAACCTACGATTGGCCCGTCAGCACGCTCGACATCGCCCCAAGCCTGTTGCAGCTTGCTGGCGGAAATCTTTCCGAAGTTATGCTCGACAATACGCAGAAGTTCGACGGCATCGACTTGATGCCGGCCATGAACGACATTCAAAACCCGTCGACTCGCAGCCTCTATTTCCGATTCTGGGATCAAGCCGCGATTCGACGCGGAAAATGGAAGTACATTTACTTAGGCGATGGACGGCGGTATCTGTTTGACCTCGAGAGCGATAAGCATGAACATATAAACTTGGTCGATGCGCATACCGAGCTCGCCGACAAGTTGCATAAAAACGTTGTCGAATGGTGCGAGGGGCTTAAACCGGCAGGAATGCCCACTGGCGACAAGATGCGAGAGCGCAGTTGGTACAATTTTTATTTTGATGATATCCTCTCCCAGAAGTAGCACATGATCAAAAGCCATATGAAACTGAGAGTGAATTGCTCATTAAAGATGGCTGCAATGCCCGCCGGGATTAGCGAGACTCGATTGAAGGTAACGAGCCTGCTGGTTGCATTCGCTGCTTTACTGATGCCGAGTGTGGTTTATTCAGCGGATCGTCCGAATATCGTTTTGGTGTTCATTGATGATATGGGGTGGGGGGATTTCTCGTGCTTTGGCAATCGCGATGCACAGACTCCGAATATCGACCGGCTTGCAGCCGAAGGAGTGCGATTCGAGCAATTCTATGTTAATTCACCGATTTGCTCCCCCTCGCGCACAGCCATTTCGACAGGTCAATATCCGCAACGCTGGCGGATTTCTTCGTATCTGAACAATCGAAAGAACAACGAAGAGCGCGGTATGGCCCAGTGGCTTGATCCGAAGGCACCGATGTTGGCTCGCTCGCTACAGACGGATGGCTATGCCACAGGACACTTCGGAAAATGGCACATGGGTGGACAGCGAGACGTCAAAGATGCACCTCCCATAACGGAATACGGTTTCGATGAGTCGCTTACGAACTTCGAGGGCATGGGTCCAAAGCTACTGCCGCTAACGCTACGTCCCGGGCGAGACAAACCCGATCGCATTTGGGAAGCGGCTGAAAACCTCGGAGAGGGCTACCGTTGGATGCTTCGATCGGAGATCACGACTGGTTTTGTAGATGCCGCGATTTCATTCATCGACAAAGCCGCATCCGCCAACAAGCCCTTCTACATCAACCTGTGGCCTGACGACGTGCATTCACCCTATTGGCCGCCAGTTGAGACATGGGGTAATGGTTCAAAGCGCCAGCTTTATCTTTCGGTGCTTGAGTCGATGGACAAGCAGTTCGGAAAGCTGTTTGAGCGCATCCGAAATGATCCGGTGTTGAAGGACAACACGTTGATTCTGGTTTGTTCGGACAACGGTCCTGAACCTGGTGCTGGCTCAGCCGGCCCGTTTCGCGGCCATAAGACGCAGCTATACGAAGGGGGCGTGCGATCGTCATTGGTTGCGTGGGGACCGAAAATCATACGCAAGCAAGGCTTGATCGACACCGAGTCGGTGTTCTCGGCGATCGATCTTGCTCCGACCCTGCTGACCCTAACCGGCACTCCGTTTCTGGATGGGATTACGTTGGACGGAGAAGCTTTGGTGGACACGTTGCTAGGTGACGGCGGTTCTCGTTCGTCTCCGATTTTCTTTCGACGCCCGCCTGACCGTGACTCGTTCTATGGCGTAGACGATCTGCCTGACCTAGCAATTCGCAGTGGGCGATGGAAACTACTTTGTGAGTACGACGGTTCCGATGCCGAACTTTACAACCTGCAACTCGATCGGTCTGAGTCAACCAATGTCGCTGCCGAAAACTTGCACATCGTCGCTGAGTTAACCAAGTCACTTCTCGCTTGGCACAAGAGTATGCCGTCCGACAACGGAGCCACCTTCCGTGACTTTGCCGTGCCGAGCAAAGGCAAGTAGCTCAAATGGACAAGGAGCTGGCCGGGACACCGACATCTCCGAGGGTGAATCGCCGAAAAGAAACGCGAACGGGCCACCAAGTGTGAACATTCCCCTTCGGTCCGTCGAGCGGAAACTGCTTCTGATCCGCGACAAAACAGAGTAGAGCGATTGTCCTCAATCGCTTCGGCCTGGCATTGATTGGTAGAATCGCCCCAGATCGTTCGGACACTGACTACGTTAGGCGGACTTGCAGTACCAAACGATTGAGGACAATCGTTTTACTCTGGGCAGCCTCGAGCGCCTCGCTTCGCTCCTCGGGACATGATCCGCCGCTTGGCCATCAGGCTACAGCAACAGTCTTGGAGTCTGACGGCTTCTTGCTTTCGAGCATTCGAAGCTCAAGATCAATTCCAAATCGACGTCAACCGTAGATGGGTGGCCCCAAGCGGGTCGATCTATTTAGACTCAAGGATTGCTTTCTCCGCCTCTCGAATCACCAGCTCAAGTGGCACGTCGAGTTCTTCGCGACGTAAGCCTTTAAACCGGATCGCTCCATTGTGATCGATTACGTAAACAGTGGGCCACCCACTCACATTCCAGTTCTCGGCAATCGAACCGCTGGTATTTCTGGGGCCATTGTAAAATGACCGCCATGGTATAGCGCTGTCTGTCACCGCCTTTCGGGCGGCTTCTGACGTTTCGTCAGCATTGACGCCCACAATGGTAAATGGCCGCCCTGCAAATCTATCATGAAGTTCTTTTTCATGAGGTATATCACCCATACATGGCCCGCACCAAGACGCCCAGAAAACCAGCAGCACGACCTTCCCGCGACTATCGGTTAATTGCATCCGCATTCCTTCAAGATCTTCACCGTCGATTTCGGGTGCCCCCCCACCAACGCTCAGGTACTTGAGTTCGTAGATCGCACGTTTTGCGAGTTCACTCAAGGATCTACCGTGGCGAAGATCGTACACGTCGGAGTATTCGCGCGCGACAAGATCAAAGCAACGATTGGCGGCAAAGTACAATTGGTCGGAGGATTTCCCTTCAAGAAAGGGCGTAAAGTATGTCGCACACCGATCGACGTTGTACTTAGCAAAGGATCCAACAGGCAGCCTCCTTGCCCAAGAATCTGGAGACAGAAGCTCACGTTTTTCAGCGTATAGCCTACCAAGATGGTAACAAGCGTCGGCACGAGTTTCCCGACTTTCTGCATTCTCCATGAGTGCGATTAGAAATTTTTCCGAACCTTCGGAAATGCGAACCCGAGAACAGATCGGTCGCAGATCTTGGTTACGGTGATACTCGATTAATAGGGCAACCGCTCGTTCGTATGGACCAAAAATTTCGCGATCGAACTCGCCTACTGAATTTCCAAGATCGAGCACTTCGCAAATTGCTTCGAACCCTTCCTGGCTCGATTGAGCCCTCTCCGCAAGTGCTACCAGCTTTGGAGCATAGTTCCAACCAGGCCATTCCTTATGGCGTGCAATGGATTCATCCTCGGTTTTCGCGTTTTTATGCTTTTGGTTCCAAGCTTTGAAGCTGTCTTCGTACTCTTGCTTCAATTTGCCCAAATCTTCTTGAACGGATTGGCCAAGGGTGATCGCTGGCGTCCATGTGCATAGAAGAACGGCGAGATAGATCAATCGCATTTTAGTGTACCTAGATTCGTCATGTGGGCAATCCATCTGTTCAAGTCGCAACGTCGCTCCCGTCACGAAGGTCGGCAATGACGCGTGCGAACTCGGGTGTCAACGCCTCTGTCATTGGTTCAAGAAATCGATCGAGATAGGTTGTTGCGGCCATGGAATGAGTCTTTCGCAGTAGCTGAAGAAAAGCCAGATTAATCAAAGGCCCCGTGCGAAAATGAACTCTTCCACGCACCGGTCACAACTTCCACTTCACATCTCGATTCGCTTATGCACGAAACACCTAGGAAGTATTCGAAGCGTGTCTCAAGATCAATTCCAAATCGACGGCAATGCTAAATGGTCCATGCTAAATGGGTGGCCCCAAGCGGGTCCCAACGACATATCGCTATCAAATTGGAGTCCGAAAACCAATTTAGAAACGTTCTTAGCCTGCGAACGTCATTCCCCACGGTAAAATTGAGGATTGAGGGAGGCTTTAGATGCCCAGATCTTAGAGAGCGGGCGTCGTGCTCAAGGAAAAACAGTAGCGAAGACTGGACTTGAACCAGCGACCCACGGCTTATGAAGCCGTTGCTCTAACCAACTGAGCTACTTCGCCATCAATGAAAACACAGGGTTTTTTTCGCTCCCCGTTATTCTCAATTCTTTCTAACGCGAGCGGCAGACAGCAAACTACGAATCATAACCCGATACGTAAGTGAGGGACCTTCGAAATTGTCCCTCGCTAACGCTTCGGGTTGGGATACTGCATGCTGCACCTCGCCCTACAACCAAGATTCTATCGGCAAGCCTGTTGCTTGCAAGCCATCCAAAACGTTACTCCCTCTCAGATCCGCTGTCAAAACACCGAAACCACCCAAACCGAATCCTTGTTTTCCCTTGTTTCTCCACGATTCGAAGCGTTCAGGGGCGTTACTGATTGAGACCGCAACAAATGAAATCACTTAGGCGAGCGGCAGGATGAGATAACCAGGCTGGCAGCCAGTACTACGTTTACCCACAAATCGCAATGATCCCGAGTTGCCGCTTCTTGCTGCCGGACCGCCAACGTGCTCCAATCAAGCTCAAATCGCCGCCCCAACGCTCTAAGCGGCGCCCGCAACGTTCTGCCCCCCTAAGCTCCTTTGCCTTCTTTCCACAATCAAAGTCCATCAATAATGCGAATTCTTTGCACGCTCCTCGCGACGATTACAGTTCTTTTGGCTGGGTGCAACACGTCGACCCTACCGTCCTCCAACGCTCCGAAGGTCGCGGAATTGATCAACAAGGCTCAATCGCAGGCTCAGTCAGGTGACTTCAAGGACGCCTATGCAACGCTCAAGACTGCCGAAAGTTTGGATAAAACAAACCGAAGCACGCTGATCCGTTTGGTGCAAATGGGACACGATCTAGCCATACAGTCGAACGCGGCACAAAATGACGCCAAGAGCGCTCCCTTGTTTTTAGAGTCCGCCAAATTTGGCCGCCAACTTATGGCATTAGGTTCGCTGACGCCACAGGAGAAAGAGATCCTTGGAAACGCGATGTACAACGAAGGCTGCGTTCTTTCGAAAAGCGGCAAGACCGACGAAGCGGTTAAGTCGATCGGTGAGGCCATCGAACTCGGTTTCAATGATCTAAAATTTCTCAATGAGGACACGGACCTAGTTGCCATTCGCGGACTCGATTCCTTCCAAGGTTTGCAAGCCCGAATTAAGGAAAAACAATTGGAGGAGTTGGCAAATGAGAAAAAGAACGCTCTCGCAACGTTGGCAAACCACAAGCCGTTTGATTTCGACTTCGAACTGCCCGACTTGGACGGCAATCTCACGCGACTAGCCGATTTGAAAGGCAAGGTTGTGATTGTCGATATTTGGGGTACTTGGTGTCCTCCGTGCAGGATGGAAATTCCTCACTTTGTGGAATTGCACAACAAGTACAAAGACAAGGGCCTGGAAATCATCGGCATCAACTATGAAAACGGAGACCCCAGCCAAGCCGTGGCATTAATCAAGCAATTCATGACCGAAAACAACATGCCCTATACGTGCGTCATCGGCGATGACGAAACGCGAAAAAAGGTTCGTAATTTTCAGGGATTCCCAACGACGATTTTCATCGATCGAACGGGCAAGGTGCGATTGAAAGAAGTGGGATACAAGCCGCTGATCGTCTTGGAAGCAATCGTAAGCACGTTGCTTGACGAACCATCGGTGCAATAAACAATCGGTAACTCAGCAGACGTAGTACAGGCTGCCAGCCTGTATTTTGCATGTCGAACCAGGCTGGCAGCCTGTACTACGGCCGATCAAATCAAGGAATTTGAAGCCGTGTTGAAATGGCAAGGTCACTCTCGGCCAGAGCGGGTCGATCGCCAGCTTTTTAACTCATCTTCTCGGAGTTGCAATCGTTCAATTCGAACCGCTTTGCCCGTCGCCGGAACCGCATCGAACCACGTCCCCGATAGTCGGATATCTCCAGTTGCAACGTGGAATGAATTAGGGTCGAACGAAAGCGTTGTGTTGAGCACGGGCTCAATGGCTCGTCCAAGAATGCTCTCGTACGGGCCCGTCATTCCAACATCGCATTGAAAGGCAGTTCCACCTGCCAAAATTTGCTCGTCGGCAGTCGGAACGTGCGTATGCGTTCCGAGTACTGCCGTCACCCTGCCATCGAGAAAACGCCCCATGGCTTGCTTGTCGCTGGTTGCTTCGGCATGCATATCGCAAACACGGATTCGCACGTCCTCAGGCAAGCCTTCCAGAACACGAGATACGGCAGCAAATGGGCAGTCGACAGGCCGCATAAAGACGCGCCCCAAAAGACTGATGACGGCAACAGGTATGCCGCTTGCCGTTTGGACAATGCAATGATCGCGGCCAGGTGCCGCTGCTGGAAAGTTCGCCGGTTTCACGATATTGGCAGCGGACACCAACGTCGTCGAGATCTCTTTCTTGCGATAGATGTGATCTCCGAGCGTAATGGCATCTACACCCGACTCGATCAGTTTTTTGTATTGCGCGTTGGTTAAACCAGCCCCATCCGCCGCGTTCTCGGCATTCACGATAACGAGGTCCGCCTTCAGCACTTCGCGAAGCCAACCCACGGAATCACACAAAATCGACATGCCCGGCTTACCAACAACATCACCGACGAAAATGATGCGGACTTGGTCAGGATCTTTGGCATGGTCGGGATCTTTGGGCGGTCTCGTCATCTCGTTCTTTCGGGAGAGTGCTGCGATGATTTTTAAGCTAGAATCGGACATGAACGCGGAGGATTCGTAAACCCACTTGGGAATTCACAGGATCCGTTGGGAATACACCGGATCCGTTGGAAATACACAGAGCGGCTCTCGCTGCACCTCGAAAACAACGTTCAGAATATCCGAAAACAACCTTCAGGATGGCGGTCGACCCATTGAAAGAGCAGCAGTCTAACGAAATTCTAATGGGCGTTGTACCCAAACGCATCATGCTCTTTATTCATTCGATGCGAGGAGGAGGCTCAGAACGACAATTGAGCTATCTTGCCAATGAACTTGCGGGCCGTTCCGAAACGACTCTGGTCACTCTCGACCAAGCTGGAAACGACAACTACCCACTCGATCCAACCGTCAATCGAATTGGACTCGGATTAACGGCAACCAACGGAGGCTTGGTTCGTGGCGTTTTAGCCAACCTCAACCGGATTCGTGCTTTGCGTCAACACATATCAACTTGGAAACCGCAAATCGTCATCAGCTTTTGCGATTCCAACAATATCCTTGCTCTTGCCGCTTGCCCTCGAAAAATTCCCGTTATCATTTCAGAACGAAGCGACCCACGGCATCAACGGCTCAGTCGATTTTGGGAAGGCATGCGGCGGTACACTTATCCCAAGTGTCACGCATGTGTTGTTCAAACCAGCCAAGTCGGTGAATACCTGCAATCCAGACGGCTAGTCCATCGCAATCAGTGGGTGGTCATTCCGTCCGCAATGAAGTCGCCTGCGATCGACTTGGTTGCATGTGAGCGACAGCGTGCGGCCGCCGAGCCAAAAACGCTCGTTTATGTTGGGCGTCTTTCGAAGGAAAAGCGGGTCGATCGCTTGTTGTCTGCTTGGGCAAGCTTGCAAAAACATCACGATCAATGGAGTCTCAATATTGTGGGCGATGGTGCGGAACGCTCCACGTTGCAGGATCTTGCTCGCAACCTCGGCGTATCCAACTCCGTGGTTTGGTCACTTTGGAGCGACGATGTTTGGAATTCGCTTCGACGAGCCAACGCTTATTGCCTAGTCAGCCAGTACGAAGGCTTTCCGCAATCGATGCTGGAAGCGATGGCGGCAGGCATGCCGGTGGCCGTGACGGACTGCAGTCCCGCCATCCGACAAACGATCACCGACGGCGTTGACGGACTAATCATATCGAGCGAAGGACAGACGGCAGCAGTGCTAGACCGGCTGCTTTCGAATCCAGAGCTTCGCTTGTCCCTTGGTAGAAACGCCGCGAGCCGAGCAAGAGATTTTGAATGGTCCAGTATCGCTCCGCTTTGGCTACATGCAATCCATCAAGCAATGGATTAGAATACGTGACTAAACCTTTCAGCTTGTGAGGCAAAAAACGCAAGCTGGCAGCAGACGCCCCCCTCAACCTCTCGCCAATGGAAATCAAAATGAATCGTAAGACTCTTATCGCACTTCTTCTTTCAGGAGTGTTCGTCTCAAATACATACGCCGACGAAACCAATCCGTTGAAAACCGTCCACTGGAAAATTGACCAATTGACACTCGATGCCAACGAGGGGTGTGCAATCGGTGATGTGGACGGTGATGGCAAACCCGATGTTGTTGCTGGACGAAATTGGTACCCGGCTCCGGATTTTAAGCCACGTCCGCTTCGAACGATTGAAGATTGGAATGGATATGTCGAAAGCAATGGCGATTTCTTGATGGATGTCAATGGCGATGGACGCATCGATGTTGTCGCGGGCTCCTTCATTCCAACCGAAGTTGCATGGTATGAAAACCCAGGCAGCGAAGGACTTCGGCTTGGCCAAACATGGAAGCGACACCTTTTCGTCGACACCAAGGCCAGTCAAAACGAAGCTCAATTGATGGAAGACCTCGATGGTGACGGTCTAAAGGAATGGGTCGTCAATAGCTGGAACAAGGAAAATCCAATGATCGTTTGGCGATTCATCAAGTCCGATCCGATCGGCACTGGCAAAGCAATCTATCGCTTGGAGAAAGCCCTCATTGGCAAGTCGGGCAACCAACATGGAATGGGCGTGGGAGACATCAACAATGATGGACGGGCCGACATTCTGATCGGTTCGGGTTGGTACGAACAACCTTCTGAGAACCCCTGGGGACAAACATGGAAATTCCATCCCGACTGGAATATCCAAGGTAGTATTCCGATGTTGGTTCGCGATATCGATCACGACGGCAAAAACGATGTCCTCGTCGGAGCAGGTCATGACTACGGTTTGTACTGGTGGCGACAGATCGCGCCGACTTCCGAGGGTAGTTTACAATTCGATAAACGAATGATCGACAAAGATTTCTCGCAACCGCATGCTCTTGCGCTAGCGGATTTAGATGGTGACGGCGTGGATGAATTGATTAGTGGCAAACGCTACTTTGCACACAATGGTGGAGATCCGGGTGGCAAGGATATGCCAGAAATCAACGCTTATAAGCTTGTGAAGGGCGAATTCCAAAAATCCAAGATTGAACAAGGGCACGTCGGTATTGGACTTCAAATAGCAACCGGCGACCTCAATGGCGACAAACGGATTGACGTCGCCGTCTCAGGAAAAAGCGGAACGTTCATTCTATTCAACGTTCCTTAGCCTAAAAATCGGTATTAACCCTCTCCCCGCCGTCCAAAGTGACGAGCGCCTGCAACGTTTCAACAGGCGTGTTTGAGGACAGAAAACGAACACTTCCATCTCCCAAGGTAACCATTCCACCACCGGGATGGGCTAGTCGATTGCTTGGGGTCGCAGGACCATTTAATGCAGCGATGAAGGCGTTCAAATCGGTATCGTTGGGTTCCATCCAATGCACCGCCTTTGCCTCTGTGGTTTCAACGACCATCAAAGTATTGGAAAGCCCATCTTTGATGTCTTGGAAGTTAGTAGGAGTAGGGCCTGAGAAGACGCCATTCGGAGCGACAACCGCAACATAAGTTGTGTAACCATTCGGCAATTTCGTACTTGGACACATGAATGTTGGCACATTCAGTTCGCGAATGAATTCATTGTCAGGATGATCCCATGGTTTTGAGAAATCGATTCGGTTGTACACTGCACTTTGTTCCAGATAGGGCAAGATCAAGGACCGCCAGCTATGCAATCGATTTCCTTCTGAGTCGACGGTGTAGGCAGGCGGTAGCGACTTGTACGCGCTCTCGTAGTTGTGAAGCGCGAGACCAATTTGCTTCATGTTATTGGTGCATTGCAGTCGGCGAGCCGCTTCTCGAGCGGCCTGAACCGCCGGCAGCAGCAATGCAGCCAGGATCCCACCACAAACCAATAACACAACGCAAAGCCCTCCAAGGATCGAAGCCACAATAACTGCTGTGTTGCCACCACCTTTGCTGGGGGAATCGGCGTAAGACATAGTTTGGTCCTTCATTTGATTGTTGAAGCTGTGTGGATGGCGATGCTCAACCGTCATTGTAACGAACATGTCGAGCTGCGTTTCAGAAGCATAAACAAATACTGAACCTGAGGCTCCATGTCAGGGATCTACCCCTCACCCCCCTCTCTCCGAAGCGGGGCGAGGGAGAGAAAACACGATGGGATCACGCAAATCCATGGGGATTTCGAGTCTGGCGTGCTGCGAATAAGTACGAATAGATTCTCGCTCCCTTATCACCGGTACTCAGGGGAGAAGGGCTGGGGATGAGGGGCCTACCCTGGATGACCGAGGCGGGGGGGCGGTTAGGGCATGCCTATCCAGCTTCGAATGAGTGTTCCTTCGGCGGCCTTCCATAGTCTTAACTCGCCGTTGATCGAACACGCTACTACATGCCCACTGACCGGATGAACGGCCGTTCCCAAAGCCCAATCCGGAAGCCCTTCGTACTTCATGGCCTCTTGGTTCTTTTGAAGCTCCACGCGATGTACCAATTTGTCCGCCGACGGTACCAGAACGTAGTCTATTCCACCGGCAAGCTTGAAAGCGGTGCCTCCGAAAGTTACTTCAGCCACTTTTTTGGCGCCCTCAATGCTCCACCGGTGAAGCTTCTTGTCATCACCCACGGACAAGATTTGCAAGCCGTCTGCCGAAAACGCGATCCCTCTTACCGACGCCCCGTGCCCCGCGTAACTTGTCGATAGTTCGCCCGTCTCGGACGAATAAACTTTGGCAGACTTGTCGCGGCTTGCGGATGCCAGTTGCTTGCCGTCGGCACTCCAACAAACAGCATTCACCCAATCCGCATGACTTGCAATGATTTGTTGTTCTTTGCAGGTTTGGGCATCCACAATTCGAATCAAGCCGTCCGCACCTCCAACCGCCAAACGCTGGCCATTTGGACTATAGACGACATCCAACACGACATCCGTTGTTCGGCAACCAATGTGGACTACTTTGCCGCTGACCGTGTCTACAATTCTCACTTCGCCGGACTTTCCAGGCGTACCGCAACCGACAGCCAAGCGAGTTCCATCCGGGCTAACCGAGATTGCGTACACACGTTCGCCAATGTTCTTGATGCGATTGAGCAAGGTACCATCTGCGGTGCTCCAGCAAGTCAGCTCATGGTAACCAGCCGCATAGATTTGGCTGCCATCCAAGGAAAACGCGACGCTTGCAATTGGGATCGGTGCAGAATATTTTGCGGGTGGATCGGGGTATTCGGCGGGTGGCACGACCAGATAGAGTGGATCGCCTGGCTTTTCGCCATCGAAGGCCGCGCCGCTTGAGATCCAAGTTTTAACAAGCTCCACTTGGGCGGGTGCAAGTGGTTCGCTATCGGATGGCATCCGTTCTGAATGATCGGCAGTAACAAGGCGTCGATATAATTCGCTCGCGTCCAGTTTCTCAGCGGTAACGGGTGCTGCGCCCGAATCACCGCTTTTCATCAAATACTCGAACGTGTCTATGCGATAGCCCCCCTCCGCCTTCTTGGCGCCGTGGCAAGCAACGCAGTTTTCGATGAGCACCGGTGCGACTTGACTGCGAAAGCTGACAGCGTCAACTGCCACAGCCAAGGGTGAGCAGCCGAAAACGATCGAGCAAATAACGATGAATGTTCTCATGATGTCTTTAGGACGATTTTGTTTAGTGCTGAAAAAGAAACTCGTCAGTATTGATCAATGCCCAACAAATGTCCTCAAGAGCATTGGCCGGATCATTGCGAGCTTTGGCATGTTCCATGGATGTCGCAAGTTCAACATCGGTCGGCTGCCTACATAGGCCTACCAGATAAAGTTCGCGAATGATGTCCTCGATCGACTTACCCGCAGCCAGTGATCGTCGGAATCGATTGTTTGGATCTCTGAGGCGATCGTAAATCATCGGACCATTGAAGAGCTCGATCGCCATCGCCAAATTGGAATCATCTGCCCGTTCGCAAGCACAAACGGTAGAACGTTCTGGCTGTCCAAAGACCTTCAAAAAATCCACTTTGACAAGGTCTGGGGCGGGTAACTGTGTTGCTTTGGTACCGGGCGGAAGCGGACCAAACGTCTGCTGATTTCCGGTCGTATGATTGACAGCATCCAACAGTTGCTCCGCCGAAAGCAGTCTAGGTTCTTGATGTGAAAAATAACGGACGTCGTCTTCATTGAACTTGTTGGTGTTGAAGCTAGCTTGGTAGGTACGACTATTGAGGATGACGCGGAGCAGATGCTTTCGATCGAACTTGTTGTCGACAAACTCCTTTGCCAAGGCATCTAGCAATGGGCCATTGGACGGCGGATTTGAATCGCGAAAGTCATCGATTGGGTCCACGATTCCTCGCGAAAAAAGCTGGCTCCATATTCGATTGGCTTCGATGCGAGCAAAGAATGGGTTGGTGGGGTTGGTCAGCCATTCGGCAAATACCCGGCGTCGATCTTCATCCCCTTTTGGCTCGATGCTTCCAATTTTAGGCAACCAAGGCTTCATGACTTCGCCCGTGCGGGGCTGAGTCACTTCGCCCGTATTGGACGTCCAGACAAACATTTCGTCTGGACGTTGTGATTTTTTGCGTTGGAGGCGCTGGAAAAACGCCCCTAGTCCGTAGTAGTTATCCTGAGTCCATCGTTCGAACGGATGGTTATGGCACTTCGCGCATTGCAAACGTGCGCCGAGAAAGACCTGCGATATCGTCTCAACGCAATCATTGGTATCGTTGGCGGTGCGATAAAAGTTGGCAGGGGGATTGTCGAGCGTGCTGCCCGATGCCGTTAGCAACAGTCTTGCAAACTCGTCGTATGGCATGTTCTCTTGAAGGGCCTGCTCCACCCAGCGGTGGTACTTGTACACCGCTTCGTTACCGACATTCTTGCTGGTCAACCGCAATAGATCGCCCCATTTGAGAGCCCAAAACTTCGCATGCTCCGGACGGTTGAGAAGGCTATCGATCAGCAACTGGCGTTTGTCAGGACTTGGGGTCGCCAAGAATGTTTGTGTCTCCTCGGGAGTGGGCAACAATCCGATAACATCCAAGAAAACGCGACGAAGAAACGCTGAGTCGTCTGCCGTCTCAGCCGGAAGGTATTGCAATTGCTGAAGCTTGGCATTGACCAGCGTGTCGATGAAGTTATTTGGTGACGGAGCTTGCCACTCAAATCCAGGCACATCTTCGACGAACATAATCGGTGCGCTTTCAATGTGTTCCAGGAAACGAGCAAGGATCGCAGCCTCCCCTCTTCCGCGACTCGTCACTAGTCCACTCGTGCTTACCTCAGCCACACTGGTATTGGAGCTTTCGTAAGCAACCAGCTTGGTCACATCTCGCGAGGAACCATCGGAAAAATGCGCGACCGCAACCAACTGTTGACGCGGCGCAACGGCTCGATTGAGGACTCGTTTCTCATTCGGATACAACTCGAGCCGAATGCATCTTGGAGTGTTGGGGGGATCTACTTTAGCGCCTTCCGAAATCCAAGTGCGTAAGATCTCATACGCGGGATCGGACTTGCGAAGTTGCATGCCGCCACCATGAGCCACTTTCATAAGCGGCTTCAGCAGCATGAGACTCTTTTCGGGCTCAAGGACATTAACACGTCGCCCTGACTCCTCGCGATTGAGTGTCAATTGATCTAGCTGTTGATCGAAGGCTCGCAAAGAGAGTCGAAAGCCTCCTTTGCCACTTGGTGAACCATGGCATGCACCGGAGTTACAGGATTGTTTCGAAAGTGCAACAAGTACTTCATTTTCAAATTGGGTGGGTGGCGTAGTTTCAAAATGCGTTACCGTAACAGGAATTGTCTGAGTAAGCTTGCCAATTTCGATCTTCAATTCAGTCGTGCCGTTACCGACCGCGACCACTTGATTGTTTTCGATCTTCGCAATCGATGGATTCACGGACACCGCTCGACTTTCTGTCGTCCAATCTCGCGGCGAGCCAAGTTCATCAAAACCGGTGACGACAAGATGGCGAAAGTCCTTAGGACCGCGCAATTCCACGACGGACGGAAAGACCTCAAGTTTTGCTGGCGTTGGAATCACTTGGAATGTTACCGTTTCGCTCTGCGTGGTGAACGGTTGACCTGCGAATTGACTCGTGGCCTGCAACTGCAAGGCAACGTTCGATGCGGCAAACTCCGGCGTTAGCTGCAGTTCCAATTTGGCCTCAGCAATCCCCGCAGCAACCTCCAGCGGCGGGCCAACCATGCCGGCTGGTAGATTAAGCCAAGCCAACTTCACAGGCTGCGAGGTCGCAGCGGCATCCCATGCGAACGAAACATCAACAGGTTGAGCGCTGCCGCCTACAAGAGGACGGTTTGGTTTGATGGAAACTTTCAGGGGATCGATCCACGATACCGAAACATTCTGAGAATGCATTCGGCCGCGACCATTGAACTCAGCAAACGCGAGCAGTGGAAGTTGTTGCGGTTCGTCCGCATTGGATGTACGTGTCCAAGTGATCGCATAGGAGTCTTTGTCTGGCTTGGCGGAGGAAGTCCAATTGGTCAGTTGCTTGTACGGGAGTACACTGACAGGCCCCTTAAAAGCCTCCTGGGTTCGTTTGAGCGAAAGGGTTGCGGTATGGCTGGTTTGTTGGCGAGCAAAGACGGCCGGTGCGCTGGTTTCCAACGTGAAAAACGGGGACGATGCCGGAACACCAGCAGTGGTTACGAGGCCATTCGTCCAGGTTGCCGGGAATGGAATATGCGGCGATTTAATGCGATGCAAAGCTAGGCTACTCACTGCCACTTTTTGATCGGGCGCATCGGTCGCGATTGCTTCGAACCGCAAGCCGGTAAGCGATTCCGCCTGCCAATTTTCATCCGCGAAGACGTAAATCGTGCCTTCCTTCGCTTTTGCATCGATGCGGGGGTTGAGCAATTTCAATCCCGGAATGGGAGCGGCAAATGCGAGTTCGATCGGGCCATCGTAGCCCGCACGCTGAATCTGAAAATCGATCGCGAAAGCACCGGACTGTTGCTCAACCGCAAACTGTTCTTTGGTTTTCGCGTCCGGCTTGAATACCACAGCAAACTTGGGAGGACTCGCTACTTCGACGTAGTAGCCAAAAGAGGCCCCCCCGCGATGCAACAGATCTGAGACTTCCAAACGATAGCTTCCATCTTCTGGAAATGTATAGTCGATGCTCCACTCATCATTGTCATTGACGGCTGTTTCCGCTACTTTCGCGTTGGCGGAATTGAATAAACGCATTTGAAGCATGGTCGGCAAATGCAGGCTGCGAGTTCGCGAATTAATACGAACCAATTGACCTTTGATTCCATTCAACAGGAATTGATCGCGTTCGTTCTCATGTAACAACCGACCGCTTATTCCTGTGGGGATATTCAAACTCGCAGGCGTCTCAGGGATGGAATCTGGCTCGGAAAACTGCGGGAATTTGCTGGTGAGCAGCGTGCACCAACTCGAGGATGTCCCGCCGGGCAGTTTAGCGAAAACAGGGATCGATTCCGAGTCGAAAGAACTGGGAATTTCAAGATCTTGCGCGGCTAGAATCTCGCTGTCCGGACCGATGAAACGAACGCTTTGGCGACTCCCCAGTTGAGCCGCCAAAGGCAAGTTGGCATCGATCATCGGGAACTCGCCAATCCGCATTCGATACCGTCCTCCAGCAACAAAACGGTTGTCAAAGATCTCGATCAAGTAGTCCCCTTCGGTTGGGAATCGAAATCGAAAGCGATTGTCTGGACCGTTTGAATCGTCGTCCGCAGACATCAATTGCTTGCCGGAAGCATCGTAGAGACGCACGACAACATCCATCTTGGATCCGAGTCGCTGTGCAAACACTTCGAAAGTCAATTGCTCGTTGGCGTTGGCATGCAACCTGTAGAAATCGCTGAGTGGGCCATCACATGTGCCATCAATGCCACATGACTTAGGAACCAATTGAGCTTGTTCCTTTTGATGATTGCTGCCATTGTCCGGTATGCTCGGTAAATCGTCGACCAGAAGAGTAATTGCACCAGACGGTCCGTCGGCAGTTGCAATCCAAAGGCCTAGCGGCCCGAGGGCTGCGTTAGGCTCAAGCTTAACGTCGAGCGTTGCTTGCGTAGGCTCAACCGTTACGACTTCGATCTGAGCAGAACGGCTTGTCCAAAATCGCATCGGAGCTCGGAGGTCCTTGCCTTGAAGAACGATACGGGTTGTCTTCCCAGGTTCAACTGCCAGCGGGCTGGCGGTTGTGATCGTAGGTTCACCTCGTGCAGCTTCAAGGAAAAACAAAAAAAGCAACGAACCGAGCGTGACGCGAGTCAACATGTCGTGTTCCAGGTGGGTGGATGATGGCGGAAAACAGGGGCAGGTCTCCCATTAGTTTAGTATAAGTTCCCCGGCAATGTACAGGAACAACACAAATCCTTGATGATTGATGGCTGAACTTACTCTCGGCAAGCGTGACCTAGGATGGGTCGTACCTGCCGGGTGCGACCATTGGAGCCTAAACTAGCGGTTAAAACGGGTGACTTGCGAACAAAAGTCATCTAAAATACTTCGCCCGCCTTCACCGACCGAACACTTACGACGCTCTTTTAAGCAAGTTAGCAGAATGACAAACCCGTGGACAGGAAAAGGTAACCCCTACAATCGCGATGAAGTGATGGGGCGTCTAAGAGCAACGTTAGCACGTGGCGAGAGCATTATTGCGGCTGGGGCTGGGACTGGAATCAGCGCTAAGTTTCTAGAAAAAGGCGGGGTCGATTTGATTATCGTGTACAACTCGGGCCGGTATCGAATGGCGGGTCACGGGTCGACCGCCGGACTTATGGCCTATGGAGACGCAAATGCGATTGCGATGGAGATTGGTGAATTCGAAGTTCTGCCCGTTGTCGACGAAGTGCCTGTGATATGTGGTGTGCATGCCACCGACCCAAGGCGACGCATGTGGCACTGGCTACTCAAGGTCAAAGAGATGGGCTTTTCGGGTGTTAACAATTTCCCGACACACTGCATCGTCGACGGCCACTTCCGTCAAGTCCTCGAAGAGACTGGAATGAGTTTCGATAAAGAAGTCGAAATGGTAGGGCTGGCTCGCAAGATGGACTTGTTCAGCGTCGTCTACGTTGCGAAACCCGATGAAGCGCGAGCGATGGTGTTAGCGGGAGCAGATGTTGTTATCGCGCATGTCGGGACGACTATCGGTGGCTCGATCGGAGTTACGGGCGCAACCCTCTCCATGGACGATGCAACCACTCGCGTGCTTGCGATTGTGGAAGCGGCGAAAACCGTGAATCGGGATACTATTTGTCTTTCTCACGGCGGTCCAATCCTAACCCCTCTGGATGCAGCCTATATGAATCAACATGCCGGTACGGATGGATTTGTGGGTGCTTCAAGTCTTGAGCGAATGGCCTTCGAAGGTGCGTTACTCAATTTGACTCGCGAGTTTAAGGCAATTCCTCGAGCAGGGTCGGGAAAGTAAAGCTTCGTGTCACCAACCATTGCCATACTTGGAACGCTGGATACGAAAGGGGTTGAACATGCCTTTGTTGCCTCGTGCATTCGAAAGGCAGGTTTCAATGTTTTGATGATCGACGTTGGGACCGGCAGCGATCCTCAAATTCCGGCGGATGTGTCGCGATTTGAGGTCGCATCCTCCGCGGGTATCGACCTGCAACCGATCCTAGACCAACGCGATCGCGGCCAAGCTGTCGCAACAATGGTTAAGGCGGCACCATGCATTCTTGAGCAGTTGCGGCGAAATGGAAAGATCGATGGTGTGATATCGCTTGGCGGAGGAGGGGGGACTGCAATCGCATCTGCTGCGATGCGAGGCTTGCCCATCGGCTTCCCGAAGATGATCGTTTCCACGCTGGCCAGTGGCAACATTGCTCACTACATCGGGACGAGTGATATCGTCATGATGTCGAGTATCGTTGATATCCAAGGCTTGAATCGCATTTCGAAAACGATCTTGAGTCGAGCGGCTGGAGCGATCGTCGGGATGGCACGCGTCAAGTTGCCGCCCGACGAAGGGAAACCTATCATTGTTGCGAGCATGTTTGGTAATACCACCGCATGTGTGAATTCAGCTACGCCAATCTTGGAGGCTGCAGGCTATGAGGTCCTTGTATTTGCAGCCACCGGAACAGGCGGCAGGACGATGGAGGCCTTGATCGATAGCGGCATGGTGGCTGGGGTGCTGGACATTACGACAACTGAGTTAGCCGATGAACTGGTGGGTGGCGTTTTGTCTGCTGGCCCTGATCGATTGTACGCCGCTTCACGTGCACGAGTCCCGGCGATTGTCGTTCCGGGCTGCCTTGATATGGTCAACTTTGGCGAACCCTCTACGGTTCCGCCTGGCTTCGAAGGCCGGACGTTCTACTTTCATAACCCGCAAGTAACGCTGATGAGGACAAACGTGAGCGAGTGCAAACAGCTCGGCGAAAACCTTGCGAGAGCCGTTAATTCCTATCTTGCACCATGCTGTGTTCTGATACCAAAACGTGCCATCAGTGTCATCAGCGCACCTGGAGGTCCGTTTCATGACCCACAAGCGGACACGGCTCTGTTCGACGCGATTGCTCATTCCCTGAATCCAGATGTCGAACTTGAGATTCATGATTGTGAGATCAATGACTTGCAATTTGGCCGGCGTTGTGCTCAGCGATTGATCGAGTTGATCGCAGCTCAGCGTTCGGCGAATTAGGCGAGCGGCAGGAATCACGACGGCGGAGCGTCGTGCAACTTACTAGCCGTAGAGTTTGTTGGCTTGTGCATGGTCGATTTTTTTGGCGCGAATGCGCCCGTTAGAAATTTTCTCGCCATCTGGGTCGATATAGACTCGGCCCGTTCGTCCTGGCTTTACGCTCATCACATGGATGTTGAAGATAAACGCTTTGTCGTTTTTGGCCCGGAACCAATGCACATTGTCCTTGAGATCGGTGACCGTTGAGTACTCGCCAGGTCCAAAGGAACGATCGATCGTTGGCGCGATGATCAAATGTTCCTTTTCGTCTTCCAATCGATCGTAGTGTCTTCCGTGGAAATCGCCTTGAAGTATCAAAAATGCCGTTGCCATGTTATCGTGTCCGTGCGGCACAACCGATCGATCTTGGTTGAGTGCAAAGACTTGATGGCCAAAAACAAGTTCGGTTGGAAGACCTTCCACTTTCGGTAAGTTCGCATGGAGGCTGATTTCCCCTCGATCGACTGCTTTCACATTTTGTGTAAGCTTTTCGAAGTCGATGAACTTTAGCATTTCAGGCAGATCAACCATGGCGAAGAGTTGTTCGACTTTTTTTTGCCAATCAAGTTGACCTAGTTTTTTTGCCTTGAGGTCAAGGCTCATTTCATTAAGCTCTCTGAGCCACTTGGTGGCAACAGGCTTTAGCTCTTGGCCAAACGCATCTCCCATAAAAAGGGTATCGAGGAGCGACCAAGTCAGCAACGAGCCAAGCGTTTGCTGATGGAAATTGCGGCGACTAATGGACATCAATTCATAAGCCTTAAAAAAAATGGAAATTGGCTAACTGACTGGCGCAACATTGAAGTGGAGAACGCCGAAAAACCGTATTGGCGACGCCGTCAATTATCGTACACGAAAACGGGTGTCGAATGGCTTCCACACAAGATTGGAAGCGAAGTCTTTCCACATCGGGCACTTTTTTATAAAAAAGGTGCAAACATTTTTGCGCTTTCTCCGTCAGCCCCCTACCCTTTAGGCCGATCAAAGCGAACACTTGAACATCCTCCCGTCGGTAAATCCGGAACTCCAGAACGAAGTGACTACGCTTGTTTGAGACCGGTGTTATACTTGGCAAAGAGGCTCGTCGAGTATCCTGACCATTTTACCCAAACGGGAGCCCCGCAGATGTCGCACCGACCTAAACCGTCCAAGAAAGATTTAAGAAAGGTCGAAATGAGTTCGTATAAGGGCCTAGACGGCATTTTGCATGATTGGGAATTTGACCCGCATTCTTTGTCGGTCCGATTGGTTAAAGGGGATGACGCTCGTGATGTCATCCAAATGCGGGTTGACCTCGGCGTTCTGCAGATGGAAACTCAGGGGCGACCGGACGGCTTGACTCCAGACGGTTTTGCCACCTTTCTGGACAGTATGTTGCACATCGAAAAACAAGACGAAGATTTCGTGATGAGCGACGCTCAGTGCTTTGAGGCGGATCGCGAATTCGTCCAATTCTATCACCGCCGTATTTCCTGGCTTCGTTTGCAACATTACCATCGAGCGGTTGAAGATGCCGATCATACGCTTGCGTTGATGGACGTTTGCAGAGACCACTCTCCAGAAGAAGAGTGGACGATGAGCCACGAACAGTACCGACCCTTTGTTTTGTTCCACCGCACACAAGCGGCTGCACTGGCAGCCCTCGACGATTCGGACGCAAATGAAGCTGTTTCGCAAATCAACCAAGGTTTGCAGATGATGCGTTCCGTTTTCGAGGAGCATGAAGCAGAGGAAGAGTTCGATCAAGATGAAATGGTTTTGCAACTTATCAAGTTACGGGACTCGCTCAAGGATGAGTACATTGGTCCAACACTCCAAGAGCGACTCGCAGAAGCGGTTCAAACAGAACAATACGAGCTCGCGGCTAAACTCAGAGACGAGCTAGCGCGACGCCAAGAGAACTGAATTGCCATCCTGGGATCTTTTTGCATCTGAGAAAAGTGTCGCTATTTTGAAAAATTGGTTTCTTCTCGCAGGCGTCCTGATAGGGTTGATTCCCGCTTCCACATTGCTCGGCGTAGAGGCAACTAGGACGTTTAGGGTCACCTCTACAGGAAACACGGAAGCAAGTGGGCGTTTGATCGTCTTCTTAATTTCGGAGAGCTCTTCCAAACTCAAAGGTTCCAAGCCAGTTGATGGCCCCTTCTGGAATGATCCGCAGCCGCTCTTTGGTACAGATGCGACTCTTGCACCGGGCAAATCGATCACTATAGACGATCGTTCGGACTGCTTTCCAATTCGCCCTAGCCAACTTCCACCTGGACGTTATCGAGCTCAAGCACGCCTCGACAGGTTACGAGCAAACAGTAGTTGGAAACGCGAACCTACCAATCTGTCTTCCGAAGTCGTGAGTTTTGAGGTCAAGAAATCTGCTGAACCACAAGTCATTGAATTGGTGCTCAACCAAGTCGTCGGTGCAAAGCCGCTCAAGCAAGTCGACGGAGTTGAATGGTTTGCAGTGCGATCCGAGCTACTCTCGACGTTTCGTGGATCGGAAGTCATGCTGCGAGCCGGAGTCGTATTCCCAAAGAACTACAACGCATCCAAGAAGTATCCTGTCATTTTCGAAGTTCCCGGCTTCGGTGGCGACCACACCGAAGCGGCCTCGCGAGCGGCACCGTCCAGGAGTGCGGATTCGATCGCACTTGCCCAAGCGTCGTTTCGAATTGTGCTCGACCCAGAAGGTCCAAATGGCCACACCCTATTTGCGGATTCAGCCAACAATGGACCATGCGGCCAGGCCCTGACCCAAGAGTTGATACCCAGCCTAGAAGCCAAGTATCCGATGATCGGCCAAGCGACCGCTCGCGTGTTAAAAGGGCACTCATCGGGTGGCTGGTCGACACTATGGCTCGCGACGCAATATCCAAAAACGTTTGGTGCAACTTGGTCGAGCGCTCCGGATCCAGTCGACTTTCGACGATTTCAGAAAGTGAATATCTACGCGCAACCCAATTTTTACTTGGACGCGGACGGGAAAGACCTGCCTAGCTTGCGAAGTAAAGACAAAGTGCAAATGACGATTCGCCAAGAGTCGCGGGGCGAGGATGTTTTAGGCCCTGATAACACTTCGGCTCAACAATGGGACTCGTGGTTCGCTGCCTTTGGACCGAGAAACGCGGCTGGCAATCCTACGGCATTGTTTGATCCTGAAACGGGAACGATCGATCGCCAAGTGGCAGAGAATTACCGCCGATTCGACCTGCGAGAGATTGTCCGAAAGTCTCCGGAGACCTACCTGCCAATCTTTCGAAACAACATTCGATTGATCTGCGGAACGGAGGACAGTTTTTACCTCAACGAAGCAGTCGCGTTGTTGGACTCGGAACTTCAACAACTTGGACGTCAGCCATCGGACAAAGGGTATGTGAAATTGGTTCCGGGAGATCATGGATCGGTCTTTTCGAGCCAAGCCATGCAAGCCATCCCGGGGGAAATCCTCGGGCACTTCAAGGCGTTTGGACACGCAGTCGACGAAACTCCGTGACCCCCCTTGAATCGCTGCAAAGTAGCAGGCACGCTCCGAGTGCCGTAGCAAAGTGCAGAATTGCCGCAAAGTAGCAGGCACACTCCGAGTGACGTAGTAAAGTAGCAGGCACGCTCCGAGTGCCGTAGCCCCAAAAACGAGAGATTTCTTCATTGCGGACGGCACATGGAATGTGCCTGCTACCATAAAAGCAATCCTTCTCTAACTCAAAGATTTTATGAACGATCACGACGCCATCCGATGCTTGGAACCGAGTTCTCTGTGGAACGCGTTCGTTGATTTAAACGCAATCCCTCGCGCTTCCAAAAAAGAAGCGGCCGTGAGTGCCTTTGTTGCGGCCCGAGGAAGGCAATTCAAATTGGAGACGCTGGTGGATGGGCTGGGAAATGTGCTGATTCGAAAGCCGGCATCGGCTGGTTATGAAGGACATCCGCCCGTCGTCCTTCAATCACACATCGATATGGTTTGGCAAAAGAACGCCGATACGGTTTTCGATTTCGATACCCAGGGTATACAAATGGTAGTCGACTCCGACTGGGTTCGCGCTTGCGGCACGACGCTCGGGGCCGACAATGGGATCGGTGTATCCACCATTTTCTCTGTTCTTGAATCATCATCTCTCCCACATCCGCCCCTGGAATGTATCTTTACGATCGATGAAGAGACAGGGATGACGGGTGCCAAGGAGCTTGACTCAACTTGGCTCAAAGGGCGCGTTCTACTCAATCTCGATACCGAACAGGACAACGAACTAACAATCGGCTGCGCCGGAGGGGCTGACGTAACCGCAAAGGCTTCGTACACACCTGAGCAAGCGAGTCAAGATTACGATGCGTTGCAAATTCTTGTTCGAGGTTTGACGGGTGGCCATTCCGGAATGGAGATTCACTTGGGACGGGCGAACGCGAACAAAATTATGAACCGGTTGCTATATCTTGCAACGGGTCAATTTGGATTGCGATTGGCTATTTTAGACGGCGGTAGTCTTCGTAATGCGATTCCGAGAGAATCGATCGCAACCGTGTTTATTCCAAGGTCCAATGTGCCCTCATTGCTCATTTGGCTTGAGCACGAGTCTGGCACGATTCAAAAGGAGAATTCCGTCACCGATCCTCAACTGCAGATCGTTTGCCAAGCGAAAGACGTCACTTCCCGGGATATCGTTCCTGTTGCAACACAGCGCGCAATCATTTCGGTTGCCAGCGGTGTTGTCAGCGGCATTCATCGAATGAGTCCATCGATATCCGGCTTGGTGCAAACGAGCAACAATTTAGCACGTGTTGTGGTTGGAGGTGGCTCGATTACGGTATTGTGCTTGGCTCGCAGTTCGGTTGATTCGGAGCGAGACGCGTTGTTGGATGCGATAACTTCGGTGCTCGAGCAACTTGGTGGTACCGTAGAAACCACGGGCAAGTATCCCGGTTGGCAACCGGAACCCAACAGCAACATCGTCCAGTTGATGCAATCGCTTTACGTGGAGATGTTTCACGAACAGCCGCATGTGGCAGCCTGCCATGCAGGACTTGAGTGCGGTATCATTGGCAACAAATTTCCTGGAATGGAAATGATAAGCTTCGGGCCAAATATTCTTGGCGCTCATTCTCCCGATGAACGGGTTCAAATTAGCAGCGTCCAAAAATTCTATCGCTACTTTTTGGAGACACTCGCTCGACTTTGAATCTTACGTGGCATAGGCTTCCAGCCTGTGTGTTTCCCCCCCTGACAGGCTAGAAGCCTATCCCACTAGGCTTCCAGCCTATCCCACTACTTCATCGGAACAACCTGCAATTCCTGCAGCGCGGTGTTTTCGGCGTGATCGATTGTCACAGGTGAGACCGCCCAGACGAGCCATCGGTAACCGCCCAACGGCTTGCCACCGCTGCCGCGAATGCTGGTTGCCTCGAACGTACCTGGCTGTCCCTCACGAGTATCGACTGCGATGATCGGTGTGAAGAACTCTGGATCGTCGACGGACCAACCGGGGTCCACTTCGGCTTTGCTTCCGTAGAGTACGAAGTTCTGTCGAGCTCGAGTTGAGAGGGCCGAGAACGTATTGATCTGGGCGATGTTCTGCACCGAAGCCAAGTCGAGTTTAAACATGCCTGTTTCGACGCCGTTTGCAAAGACTGGACCATAGCTGTTGGCAACCTTACCATCGGTGAGGCTTTCGATAGGATCGTTGTTGGTAGACGCCCCACCGACCATCACTTTCACCGGCAAGACGGCCGAGGATGGCAGCACGGTAACCGTTTGGAAGTTTGCGGTATCTGCCGCCTCGACGACGACGTAAAGATCGTCTTCTACGATTACCTTCATTTGTTTCTGAAGTCGGGTGATAGTGAGTATCAACCCTTTCCCGGCAGCAAGGTCTCGTAGTTTGTGCAAGTCCTTGATCGTTCGGACTGGCTGTTCATTGCAACGGACGATGACATCGTCCTTCCGGAGGCCGGCTTTGGCAGCAGGGCTGGCGTCGGGCACATTCAGGAAAAGGACTCCCGATTCCTCTTGTAAGCCAAAAGCCGAGCGATCGCCCAAGCCTGAGATGTTGCGAATCTTGGCTTGCCAGGCATAACTAAACTGCTTGGTCTGTGACGGATTTTTGGCGGCGCGGCGGGGGGAAGCCGCGTTGGAGATCGCGGGAGTGCTGGCAATTGCTTTCAATGTCGGCTTCTTGACACCGAATTGATCCATCGCGAAATTCACAAAGCCGAGCCCCAATGCGAGTGAGCCTTGCTTGACTCGAAAGTCCCCTTTGTCTGCATCGACGAACTGCGCGTCGGCGACAATTGAATGCTCGTCGCGTTGGGACTGTCCGGCGAGTTTCATTGCGGGTTCCGGCTCCGGTACGCCCGCCCGATGCGACAGGTTGTAATCCATCTCCTTGCCCCAAGGTGTTTTAGGCATACCACCTGCGGGCAAGTATCGATCCTCCCAAAGGATGTTGCGGCGAACCACATCCTGGCTATGCTTGTACCAAACATGCGGGTGGAAGCCATTGATCAGAACATTGTTTTCCACGACTCGATAGAAGCCCTCGCGATTCTTTAGTCCACCGTGGAGGCAGAGATTGTTGTAGATGTGATAATTGCTCGACCCGTCATCCAAGTCGATATCCCAGCCGTGATCGCAGCGCCAGCGGCTGTTTCGAATAACGGTTGTGTTGACAGCATCCAACGTCACCAACTCCTTGTTCGCTTCCCAAACTTGGTCGTCGTTCAAGTCGAGACCGTCGAGAGACCAGTAGCGATCGCGGCCCCATGAGTTGAACGAACCATGGTCGCCGGTTTCTTTGACGGTGTCGAAGACATCGCAATACTCAATAATATGGCCACCCCAGCAACCATCGCCAATATTGATCCCGGACCGCGGCGTGTCATAGATTGAACAATGGCCAATCGTGATCCGCTGCGCCATATCCAGCGTCACGCCAGCCGTTTGCTTCTCGACTTGCCCGATATCGTGAATCAAGCAGTCGTAAACCATACAATCGGACGGGTAGTTCGAGGTCTTGGGACCGGGGGTCTTGTCGATGTTGGCAAGGTTCTGCCGCTGCCCATATTCGAAGAGAGGATTGCGGACGGATTCTGGATCGCCGATGAAAGCCACGCCGCTACCGCCGGCCTCCGCGATGTGACAACCTCGCACTGCAAACCTACGATTGTAGTTGTTCACAAACACGGCGTTACCTCCTACTCTCTCAATCAAACAGTCCTCGATCGTGCAGTCCTCAGAGCCGGTAACGAATAGTGCGCCCCCTCGATAGATCGTCCAATCACTGCGCAATAACGGTTCTTTGGTGTCCATGAACGTTCGGGATGTATGTCGAAAGATGAGCCCTTTCAAACTTACGAACTTGACCGGTGAACCCTCGGTGCTGCGAAATTCCACGAGATGCTTTAGGCGGACAGCTTCCAAAGTCGCTTTGTCCAGATCTACGCCTGCGGGTGGATAAAAATACAGGTCGTTGCTTTTCGAATCCAAGAACCATTCGCCCCCAGCGTCGAGTTCCTCGAAGATGTTTTCGACGAATCGACGGTCATTCATGCTACTTTGTCGGTTGTTCTGCCAACCCCCTTCGTAGGTAATCTTGTTGTCCGATCCCTTGCCGGTAATGAGGTAATGCATGCCGCCCCACTCTCCACGGTGCAGGGCATGGATGAACCCACCGGTTGGAGACCTCCAGTTGGCCGCTCGTTCTGGGCTGAAGGCATCTTTTGCCCATCCGTTAAACGCAACCTCATCGGGGTTAAAATTAGGGTACCGCGCCATCGGTTGGCGTTCGCCATTGATGAAGAGCTGGTCGGTGAAGAAGCCATCGGGCACCTTGCACTGCATGATCCCATTTTTGTAGGGCTTCCAATCCAGGCCCATCAGTCGAACACCGCCACTGATCACGGACTTTTCATTCCCGTAAGCCTGATAGGTGACCGGCGTTGACTTCGTGCCCGAATCTTCAGCAGTCAAGACCAAGGTCTCTGGCAGGTAATAGATCCCGGACCTGACGAAGACGTTCACGGCTTCACGCCCAGCTAACGTGCGAGCTTCCTTTTGAGCGCGCTGCAAGGTTGCAAAGGGTTTGTTCAAGTCCCCGGGATTGGCGTCGTTGCCGTCGGTTGCCACATAGAAATCGCCAGCATTCGCGTAAGAACACACGGTTATTACCGCAAGAATCAATACCTGGTTTTTCGTCATCTGCATTCTTCTTCGTAGTATTTTTCGTAGTGTTTATTGAATTAAATTCGACCTAAATGGCATTGCGCGCATGCCATCTGGCTTTACGCCAGTGGTGATTGACCTTCGCCCTAGCGTGAAGGCAACGATCCTCTGGGATAAACCCAGGGGCATTCAATGCATGCCATCTGGCTTTACGCCAGTGGTAATTGACCTTCGCCCTAGCGTGAAGGTAATGATCCCCAGGGATAAACCCAGGGGTGCTACGAGAATATCTCCTGCTACCGCTTGCCTTAAAGCCCAAATGGATCCGGTGGAGGACCTGGATTCGATAGTGGAACTGGGGCTAGCGGATCTGAACCGGATGTGATCTCGTTGATGGCTCGAACCTGTTGCATTGCTGTGCGTTCTGTCAACAAAGTCGTTTCGGACTGGAAAATCAAATTCTTGGAAAACATCGGAACCATCCAGAGATTTTTTTCCGCTGGGAAAGTTACTTTGACACTGACCGTACCGGTCGTTTCGAGCATTGGGTCAGGTGAAACGGTGAGGCTTGCCCCTGTAACACCCATCACGCTCAGAATCGCGTTCGCCTTCGCCTTGGCTTCTTCCACCGTTGCACCTGGGACAATGACGTGACGAGCTGCTTCGTACGATGCATTTTCCGCTAAGTGTCGAAGCAAGTTTATTCGAGCAAATTCAATCCCCGATAGAAACAACAACAACATAATCGGCAGGACTATCGCAAATTCAACGCAGTGCGATCCCTTGCGAAGTTTTGACATTTCGACTTTCTGTTGTAGTCGTTTGGCATGGGGCATAGAGATCACTCAACTTATTAACTAGCGTGAAATCAAAATCGGCAATTGACGTGCAATATCTTGGAATATCTGCTTTAGAGCGGATGCGTTGGATGCATGGTAGTGTTTGCCGCGGCCTACGGCAGCAACTTGTTTCATGGTCGCTTGATCGGCTTCGTCCGAAAACGTGATTGTAAAGATCATGATGTCATAAGCTGTGGCCAATTTCGCGCCGCCGACTGGGTCGCTTTTAGTGGTGTCGATGCCATCGGTCAATACGATCATGACCTTGGTTGCGAATAGCCGAGAGTTGGTCATAGATGCTTCAACTCCGCGGGCGATCCCTCCTGCGATGTTGGTGCTACCCAAGTTACAATGATTCGTGTAGAGATCGAGTGCAGTCCCGATTTTTAAGTAATTTTTAGTCAACGTTTGATCGAGAATGCTTTCATGATTGTAGGTGGTCAATGCGATGAGTGCGTCGGCGGGAGAATTGTTCATCTCAGTGAGAAAGACGTTTACAGCCGCCACCGCATCGCGCCATCGACTCGGATTCGGAGCGACGTCACCAAAGGCCCAACCTGTCGGAGCTGCCTTTGGAATCGGCGGATAAACTGCGGGCTCATTCGATGCATACGCCATCGAACCCGAGCGGTCTATCACCAAAGAAATGTCCAGTTCGATTTGATTAGCACGAGAAGTCTGGGAAGCGTTAATCGTAGGGGACGAAAAAAAGAGCGGCAGCGGAAGCTTAATCGGTCCGCTGAGGGAGCCAGAGTCGCGTCGTGCTGTCAACTCAACTGCGTTTTGATTTTTGCCATTGGCTAAAAATTTGTATCGGCTCGCAAGAACAACGCGAGACGATTCACCGAATACGATGTCCGTGTCGCTCAACAGCAATGGACTTCCACCCACCGTGTTGCGATTTGTGGCGTCCCTTGCTGCGGCAATCGCACTCGTTTGGCTTTTGGTTGTTGCGAACTCTCTACTGGCTGCTCGCGATGCCGCATCCGCTGCGATGGTCATCTCCGTTCGATTGAGTTGCAGATAGGCAATGTTGATTGCAAATGCTGCTAGGGTCAAAAGCACCGGCAGCATGATCGCGAATAAGGGTACGATTGCACCCGAACGACAATCGCGAGCTCTTGGTTTTGATGCGAAACCGATTCTGTTCGCTTTCATCATTCTTAGTATTCCTTCATCATTTCGACGTTCCCCGTCAGCGTTCGCGAACTGTAAAAACCGCCCGCAATAACGGAGTTGCTGCTGCAAGGAACGGAAACGGACACGCGAATAAATGTTCCATAGGGGGCAGACTGAAAGTCGGTCGGAGTAACGCTTATGCTTGAGTTTTGAATGTGTCGTGGCGTCAAGATCTGTTTCGCTGCACTTTCGATATTCAAGGATGTCGTCGTCGGCACAATGGCAACGCGTGCTCCTTCGTATGCAGCCATTTCTAGAGACTGCTGCAAAAAGATCATCGTGCAAGTCTCGATTGAGCCGAGCAAGATCAGAACGAAGACCGGCAGCACGATCGCGAATTCAACCGCGGCCGCTCCCTGCTTGTTTTGTTGCAATAGACCCTTCATGTCCGTAATACTCCTCCAAAAGACTTCAAGACATGCAACGCATGGTCTGCGACCCTCGCGTTGATTTCCAATATTCCACCTTAGCTTGAAAAGGGAGAGGAATCCTATTTTAGATTGAATTTTTCCTGGATACGATGCAAGCCCAGGCGTTACAATCCGATTTGTTTCAAGAAATAGGGCATGAACCGCACGAGGTCACGAAATGCAGATTCCGATTGTATGATCTATGACTTCCATGCGTTTGAACTTAAGGAAGCAAACTCAATCTTGTGGTGTCTGTTACGCTTATTTACTTTCACGACCGCACTGGTCGCCGCTTGCCCTTGCGCCTTTCCGCAGGACTCGGATCTAGATTTAAAGAACTACGATCCTGACAAGTTAACCTTCGTACGCATCATGTACGACAGCGTCGGCGGTAATGGCGAAGCGTTTTACCGCGGAGATGCGGGCTGGATACCGAGATGGGCGACCGATCATCCGGTGGCAGCAAAGAATCTCACCTTCCGGCTGAATCAATTGACTACGATCCAAGCCAATCAAGGCACGTTGCTATTGCGACTTACCGACGAAAGACTCTTCCAACATCCGTTTGTTTTCATGAGCGATCCCGGCTGGCAAGTGCTCACGAGATCCGAACAAAAGGCATTGAAGAAATACCTGGACAACGGCGGTTTTTTGTGGGCTGACGATTTTTGGGGACAGGCAGAGTGGGACAACTTCGAAAACAACATGAAGAGTGTGGCTCCGAAATGGAAATGGTTCGACATCCCCAACGATCATCCCATCCTATCGACAGTCTATCCACTCAAAAAATGCCCGCAGGTCACCGCGATTCAATTCTATCGACACAACGGAGTTAGTTACGACCCAGCTTGGATTCACAAACGCCCTAACGGTGGCGACGACGATATGGCTCAAGTTCATTTTCGAGGTCTGTCGGATGATAACGGTCGCTTGGTCGCAGTCGCAACGCACAACACCGACATCGCGGACGGATGGGAACGCGAAGGCGATGACGAAGAGTTCTTTCAACGCTTCTCGATTGATGCTTATGCGCTGGCCATCAACATTTTGTCCTATGTTATGTCTCACTGATCGGGTTGCAGCATAGCCGCAAACTCAATTTTGAATCTCGATCTCAAACAGTTTCGGCCAATTCTTGCCGGTGACGTAGATCTTTTTGGACTCTGTGTCATAGGCGATTCCGTTTAGGACTGCTTCTCGATCGCGGGTCGCTTGAGGAATAAGGTTGCTCAGGTCGACCCAACCCAGGACTTGTCCGTCGATTGGGGAAATTCGAGCGACTCGGTCCTCGTACCAAACGTTGGCCCAAATTTCGCCGTTGATGAATTCGAGTTCGTTTAGCGACTTGATTCGATTCTTCGCTAGGTCGCGGACTTGGATCTGGCGGACTACCTTGAACGTGACTGGATCCAGAAATCGAATGAATGGGGTACCGTCGCTGAGAATAAGTTGCTTACCATTGTTCGTAAGCCCCCACCCTTCGCCCGTGAATCGGAACGTCGATTCGAGTCGCATTGTTTTTAGATCGTAAACTAGGCCGATGTTGTTCTGCCACGTTAGTTGATAGATCTTACCATCGAGAATGGTGATTCCTTCACCGAAGAAGCGATCGTCCAAAGGAACGCTTGCTTCGACTTTGCCGGTTTTGAAATCCACTTTTCGCAAAGCGGATACACCTTTCTGACCGGTTCCTTCGTACATCTGCCCTTTTTCGATCGCTAATCCTTGAGTGAATGCGTTTTGATCATGTGGGTACTCAGCAACAATTTTCACTGTCCACACGGGCAAAGAGGATAATTGTCGTGGCGAGCAAGCAGCTACGCACACGAAACCAACGATAAGGAACGGGCAAATACCCCATAGAACTAGTTTCTTTTTTTGCTCGTTCACCATTTGCTCTCCCATCTTGCAAATGCTATCTACTCCCGCAAATAACGACACCATGGCCAACGGTAATTCTTTGCGGTGCGGCAGTGTTATTTATCGAACAATTCTTAACGGTCCGTAACCGGCTAGCTTTCCGTTTTTGCCGGCTCACCATTGTATCCAGAGTCGCGCTCAGTCTACATCTTCCCAATCGTTTTCGTTTGCTTGTTCCTCGAAGTCCTTGGCAACAACGAACGCTTCTTCTGCATCCTCGGCTCGCTTTTTCTTTTTGGGTTTCGTTGCCTTGGGAGTTTCCTCCCAACTATCATCCCGTCGAATCTTGTTTCCTCTGCCTTTGCTCGGCTTCTCCTCTGCGCCGTCGGTCCCGGCCCGCATCTCGTCCCATTGAGCCAATGTAATCACAACATCCCGAGCTTGGGAACCATTGTATTGACCCACGATCCCGTCCTCCGACATGAAATCGATTAAACGGGCAGCACGGCCATAGCCAATCCCCAACGCCCGCTGCAACAAGGAGCAGCTCCCGCGACCTTCGCGAACGACAATATCTACGGCTGCTTCGTACAGATCGTCGCGTTTTTTGAACGTACCTGGCTTCACAGGCTCCTCGTTGTCCTTGGCGGCTTTGAGCTGAACCAACTCTTGCACAAAATTTTGCTCGCCCATGCTGCAATGATCGACAACGGCGTTGATTTCGTCGTCGCTCAAATAAGTTCCTTGCCCACGTACCAACGCACTCGTACCCGGCCATAGGAACAGCATGTCCCCGTTACCGAGCAATTTGTCTGCTCCCATCTCGTCCAAAACAACCCGCGAGTCTGTACGACTAGCTACTTGGAAACTAATTCTGGCTGGAAGATTACTTTTGATCAATCCGGTGATCACATCAACGGTTGGTTTTTGTGTCGCCAAGATCAAGTGAATTCCAACAGCCCGGCTTTTGGCTGCAAGTCGAATGATGTGTGTTTCAACTTCCTTGCCCGAGGTAAGCATCAAGTCAGCCATCTCGTCGACCACAATCACAATAAACGGTAAGTGATCCGGGATCAGCTCGGCTTCCTCATCATTCTCAGGCTTGAGTCGATCCAATAACTCCTCACGGCCCAGTTGGTTGTAATTGGTCAAATGCCGTACGCCCGCCCGAGCCAGCAATTCATAACGTTCCTGCATCTTGTCGACCGCCCATGCCAAAATCGCTTCGGCTTTGCGCATGTCGATAACGACTGGGTGCATCAAGTGAGGAAGCCTGGCGTAGCAACTCAGTTCGACCATCTTCGGGTCGATCATCAACATCCGCACTTCATCCGGTCGCCTAGTCATCAGGATGGACGAGATGATCGAGTTCAAGCAAACGCTTTTGCCGGTACCGGTTCGCCCCGCGATGAGCAAGTGCGGTAAGCTTGCAAGATCCACGGTGAGGGCTTTACCCGATACGTCTTTTCCGAGAAACAATGGTATTTTTTGCTTGCGAACCTGAGGCCCGCTCTCTTCGATAACTTCTCGCATCCGAACAATTTGCCGATGTTCGTTGGGCACTTCGATACCAACGCTGTTCTTACCCGGAATAGGAGCCACAATTCGAACGCTGGGTACTCGAAGGGCGATGGCGAGATCATCGGCCAAGCCTGTGATCTTGCTCAATCGCAAGCCGGCTTCGAGCTCGATTTCATATTGCGCGATCACGGGCCCGGTTTCGATTTCTACAACCCGAATGTTGAACCCAAATTTGGCAAACGTTTGTTCGAGGACTTTGGCTTTTTTCTTGACTTCTTCGGTCTGCTCGTCGTAGGAAATCTCATCGGACTCCGACAATAGATCGAGGCCTGGCAACACATACTCCTCGCTCCCCTCCGGCAGTTTCGTGTCGTTCAATTGCGCATGCAAATCCTCATGAAGTTGGGGCGATGAATCATCCACAACCTCGGTCTTTTCTTTGCGACTTTTGACTCGCGGCCCCTTGTCTTCTTCGATATGAGCGGCGTCACTACGAATGGACCTTGAACGTCCTGCTCCGCGTTTCTTGGGGGGCTCAACGACAATTTGATCTTCGTCGTCTACGCTGTGAACCTCGTCGTCATTCTCCTGTTCTCCATCACCCTCCAGTTCCATCTCCTCATCCTCGATGGTTGCATCTTCGTCCTCGTCGAGTTCGTCATCATCGTGGTACTCCACTTTGGGTGAAACGGGTTTTCGTCCGCTGACGATTGTTTTATGGTCAGCGATTTCGCGGCCGGTGCCCGCAACCTGCAGACCCTCTTCGTCATCAACCACCTCGTTCTCCTCTTTCTCGGAATTTTTCTTCGATCCGAAGAACGCACCTGCAATCGATGCTAGCGTCGTGGTTGCTTTGGGAAAAGTCAAATCCGTTCGTCCGACGGCTTTGGATTGCGACGCTAGATCGAGGGCGGTCAAGCTTGCTTCCGCCCGTCTGCCAATTCGGATGGCTGGACCATTTTCGCCCGTATCGATCGTTGCATTGCTGCCGATGGAGCCCCCTGCCAGTGGGGCTGCATGGATAACCGCAGAGGGATAGGCGGTTTGGCCTGCATGGTTGCTTCCACTTGCCGTAATCGAGGCTGGATTTTGTCGCAGCGTCACGCTCTTTGGCAAATCAGATCGCGAAGGAGAAAAGGTGCCCGAAATCATTTCGGCGTGGCGACGCATCGTCCATGTCGGCAGTCGAAACCACTTCAAAGCCATCATGCTACCAGTTGCTGCAAAGCCGAAGTAGCGAATGAGAGCGTATTCGGTGCTCAATAATAATCCGCCGATGAACACCGTAAGAACAAGTATGACAGATCCGGCCTGCGCAAGGTGCTGATTCATCCAAGTGTTGCACAGTGCACCCAAATAGCCACCGCCCCCAATCGGAACAGGTATTCTGGGCTGGATACCAAATCGAGTTGGCATGCTGCAGACTGCGATCAAAATCAGAGTCCAACCGATGCTGCGTCCCATTGGAGAAGCCCAGGGCTGTTGCCTTAGCATCACGACTCCGGACAAGATCATGAGGCTGGCTACCAGATAGGCACCAATGCCTGTGGCTTGAAACAGGACATCGCTGGCCAGAGCGCCGATGTATCCGCAAGAATTTTGAATGCTCTCATTAAATGGGTAGGCAGCATGTATGGGACTGTAAAAGTTAGCGAGTATTCCGTTGAATTCACCAAGATTGTCGGCCGCGTCGTGCGTTAACAATGAGAGCCACAATAAGGCTGATGCTGCAAACATTGCGACAGAAGCTACATCCCATCGGACGGACCGTTGATTTTCCATCGCTCGCTTACCTTCGATTTCTTAGTTACAATGCAGAACGCCACTCATCTTTTTCGGCAATTGCAATTCAAAACCGCCTTGTAGACTTAAGCGGCAATACCAGGTCAGCACAATCCGCAAACTCAACTCGGTTTTTCTATGTTCGGCATTTTGAATTTGCACAAGCCTGTGGGTCCAACAAGCCGTGATTGTGTGAATGTAGTTCAGCGGTTACTTCATCCGACCAAGGTCGGTCATGCGGGTACACTTGACCCTCTTGCAAGTGGAGTCCTGCTTGTTTTAGTTGGACAAGCCGTCCGATTAACTGACGCAATACACACCCTGCCGAAACAATATGTGGGTTCTTTTGAATTAGGAGTAACCAACGATTCTGCCGACAGCGAGTCAGCCGCTCTACCGATTCCCCTGCCTCCCATGATCCAACAGCATCAGATTGAGGAGCAATTGCCATCATTCATGGGGAGAATTGAACAGACTCCGCCGAAGTACTCCGCCGTTTGGATCGATGGGAAACGAGCTCACGAACTGGCCCGAGAAGGAAAAGAATTTGAAATTCCGAAAAGAAATGTAACGGTTGCATCGATTGAACTAACCGCTTTCGAGTATCCTCATTTTGAACTGAAGATCACTTGCGGAACCGGCACGTACATTCGATCCATCGGCAGAGACATTGCCTTAGCGCTCGGTTCGGATGCAATTATGACCCGTTTGGTACGAACGTCCATCGGCCCGTTCCTTCTCGAGAATGCTTGTTCACCCGAGGCACTCGAAGATGAGTCCGCCATCGCAAGCCAACTGATGCCTTCGAGCCTGGGTGTCAAGCATTGGCCGCAGGCTTTTCCGAATGAAGAAACGCTCGTGAGACTGGAACAGGGCAAGCGAATTGACCAATCCGACTTCAACAGCAGCGCATTGCACTGCGTAGACTTTGCCGCCGCATTGGATTCGTCGGGTCGACTGCGAGCCCTGATCAAACGCATTGATGGGCAAGATTGGCGTGCAGACAAATGCTTCTTGTTGCAGCACGGATAGCCATCCGACCGTGTCACGTAAAGGATCATTCGATAAAGAGAGAACATCCGTAACGCTTGAACCAAAATTCTAATTGTGTGTCCTTTGCAACTTGAGTTCAGCACGGATTTGTGATGTACCTTCTCGAAGGGTCATTCTCGATGACACTTCGGTCGCAACGGTTGCGAGCGTTTCCATGGAACGGACAGTTTAGGTGATACCTGGATGTGCCACACCTTTCCAAAATCGATCTCAAATTTCGGCTATTGCGAACCTGCGATGGTTCGTCGCTCGTTCGCTCCGATAGCGAAGTGTCTACCTCTATACGCGTTTGCAGCATGCTGTATTGTTGTTGGGTTCCTCGGTGGATGTAAGACTCTGTCGCTGCCAGCCATTGACCCGACCGGCAACCGTATTTTCACCCATCAGGGAACTTCGATCGTTGCGCCGCACGATCCGAACAATGGCTATCCATCGAAGCAACCGGCATTTCAAACGCCGCCTGAGCCGCCCGCTTGTATGCAAGGGGGAGATGGAGCTGAAAAGAAACTCTGCAAGGGATGCCTCGCCGGCAAAACTTGTTTAGGAAAAAGGAAGGAAGCTCAGGAAGTAGAAGAGCTTCGTGGGCGATGCGGACAATTGCTACTTACCCCAACGCGAATCGTTGCCCCCGTAGGTGGCGAAGTCATCTTGCTCGCCGGTATCTGTGGAAAAGATGAATTCTTGGTCACCAATGAGCCTATTGAATGGATGCTCTCTCCCAATAGCGTGGGTCAAATTGTCGCGGTCGGGGACGATGCCAAGGGACAACCCCGCTCGAGCTGGGGACGCGACAATAGCCCCAAAGTTGAAAAGCTAGACGTGGATTTTGCTCGCGGTCGAACAAGCAAAGAAGCCGGGGTCATTACACGTGGCACCTCCACAAAAGCAGACGACCTTCCTATCCGAAAAGGCCAAACCTGGATCAGTTTGACCAGCCCCAGTGAAGGCACATCGAAGGTCACGGCTCTCGCTCCCGACAGCGATGTTTGGGATAAACGCCGACAAACTGCGACCATCTATTGGGTCGATGCAAGCTGGCAATTCCCAGCGCCCCAAACCGTAAATAGCGGCGAGGAAGTAAGGCTCGTCACGCGGGTGATGAAGGCGGAAGGATTTATGGCTGCCGAGGGCTGGATCGTCCGTTATCGCGTCCTGAACCCTGAATTTGCGCTGTTTATGCCAACCAAAGCTGAGAAAGCGGACGTCCAAGTCGACTCCGATGGCGTTGCGCAGGTCGTTATCGTGAATGGCTCTTTTCCAGGAGCGAATCAATCGCCCTTCGGAACCGTCATGATTGAGATTGAAGTCGTCAAGCCTGCGGATGGTGCATTGAACATGCCCGAGCTACCCATCGCTCGCGGGACAACGACCGTAACATGGAGTGCTGCCTCGCTGTTACTTCAAGTGGGTGGTCCCGAGATCGCCGTCCCAGGCCAACCCTTGGTTTATTCCGCTAGCTTAGCCAATGTCGGTGACCTTGTTGCAGAAAACACAGTCCTGACTGTTTCTATTCCGAACGGCATGCGGTTTGATTCGGCAAGCTACGCACCGGATCCCCAACCAACCAACAACAGCGTGCGTTGGACGATTGGACCATTGCAAGCCAGACGCCAATTTGACGTTAGCATGACGTTTATCGCAGCCGCTGCAATGGATGCACAAGTGCTCTTTGATGTCACAGGCTCTCCCAACCTGCGTCAACAAAAAGCGATTCGAACCGATGTACTGAAACCTCAGGTAACCCTACAAATCGCTCCGCGACAGAATTTTGCACAAGTCGAATTAGGCAACGAAGCCGCCTTTGAAATCTTGGTAACCAATACCGGCAACCAGACAATCAACAACCTTGAGATCACGCTTGCCAGCGATCCGGGGTTGCAACACATTCGTGGAGGAAACGAGTCGCGTCAAATGATCGATTTTCTACCGCCCGGACAACCAAGAAAGCTTGATGCATCCTTTATCGTGCAGCGAGAAGGAGATCTTTGCGTGAACGCAAGTGCTCAATCGTTGAACCAAATTCTCGCCGCACAGAAAGCATGCATACGCGGGCTTCCCGCGACACCCAAACGACCTGCCTTGACATTGCTAATCGACCGCGCCTCGGTACAAAATACGGTTCCATTGGGGGGCGATTTTACCATGGTTTGGTCCTTTGCAAACACCGGTACCACGATCCTGCGGAGTCCTGTCGTGACGATGCAACATGATCCAAGTTTCGAAGCCTTGGAATTGAGTCGCGACGTGGAATATCAACCGGAACGACAGGTTGGTCGATGGCGTTTGCCTGACATGCCGCCTAATGGTCGTCTTGAATTTTCAGGCCGATTTAAAGCCATTTCACCGTCCGCTCAAGCCAGTGTGACCGTCCAAGTCGAAACGGCGGATGGGATCAGCGGCCGACAAGTGTTGACGCTTGGAGTCGGTAATTCAGGCTCCGGAGGGGATATTTTGCCAGGCAATTCAGGGTCCGGAGGGGATGTTTTGCCGGGCAATTCGCCCGCACCGAACCGTAGCGGGTTTGGCTCAAATAAAGCCCCCGTGCCATCAGGTAACGGATCCCCGCCCTCAAGCAATGGCCTTGAACGAGAATTGAGTGTTACGATCATTCCGGCCAGCAATACCGTCAAGAAAGGCGAGGTTGGCTCATACGAGATCCGAGTGGAGAATCTACGAAACAAGCCGCATCAGCAAGTTGCCCTTCGATTGCAGTATCCAAACACAGCGACCTTGACATCCATTCGAGCGAAAGACTTGAAATACAAACTTTCCAACAACGACAGGCAGATCGACTTCGAACCCATCCAATATTTCAGGGCCAACGATTCCTATTCGTGTGTCGTTCAATTGCGACTGGATCAGGCGACGGAAGGCGAGTTGGTAGCATCGGTCACCAGCACAGGTCAACCAACTCCGTCCTTGAATCGATTATCGATCCAAGCTGTTCCTTAGTAAACCGGACGCTAGCGCAAACCGGCTGATTAGGATACTCTCGCGCCGGTCAACAAATCGACGAATTGACTTTGAACTTTGATTGCACGAATCAAGGTCCAAACATGTTTGGGGTGAAATTCACAAGGCTCAGTGGATGCAAGTTCTTCGAGCTCGTGTGAGACTGCGGCATGCTGGTCATCAAGCGATTGCATTTTTAACCGACTCTCCTCAAGCAGACATACAAACGATTGTTTGTCGCTTAGGCATAACAACTCAGGATCGCGATCACAAATCAGCATCGCCAAGCAAGCCACACTTCGGTCGGTGGCGTTCGGCAACTTTTGGTGAAGTTGATCGACAAGTCGGTTGAGCAGCATGAGTTGGAGTGATTGGAGGGTTGGGGCAAAAGTTACCCAGGAAGTGTAGGACGTGAAAACGGCGATGCAAGCAAATCGTTTGCAAGCCTACAACCGCTAAAAACCGATCAATTGTTACGAAGCTTGTTTCTTCCCGGCCATTCTTGCGGCAGTCAACACGGCTTGAACCATTCCCGACGCCTCCGCCTTGTTCTGCCAAGCAATGTCGTGAGCTGTTCCGTGAGCCACACTTGTTCGGATGATCGGTAGCCCCAGTGTCACGTTCACGGCATCGAACATATCGAGCAGTTTCAAAGCGATATGGCCTTGGTCGTGATACATGGCAATAACCACGTCGAAAGCTCCATCGACCGCCTTTGGCATGAGAGTATCGACTGGCAAAGGACCCACAACATGGATGCCCATCCGTTGTGCGATTGCGACAGCAGGGCCGATAATCGTTTGTTCTTCTACACCGAATCGACCGCTTTCTCCTCCATGCGGGTTGAGGGCAGCAACAGCGATGCGGGGCTTGGGATCGATTCCGAGGGAGTTTCGAATGCGAGTAAAAACGTCGTTTGCAAGACGAATCTTTTCGTTGATCGCTTCGATGCTTAGATGATGAAATATTTCACGAAGTGCCATGTGCAGCGTTACATGCACAACTCCGAACCCGGCCGGCCCTCCGTGCCGAGGCCTTCCTGGTGGCAAGTACAGCATCATTGCGTATTCCTCGACTCCGCACAAATGCGCGAGCAATTCCGTATGGCCAGGCCAATCATGCCCTGCATTTTGAAGCGATACTTTGTGAAGTGGTGCTGTAACGATCGCATCCACGCAACCGTCAATTGCAAGCTTGGCCGCACAAAGTAAACAATCGTATGCGGCTTGGCCACCTCGCACATCGACGACAGGTTTGATTGCCAGATCGGAGGCGGAATCACCTGTCTCTAAGCACCATAGTTTCAATCTCCCGATCCGATCTTCTTCGTCGGACGGTCGCCATTGATCCAATGACGCGATTGGCACGATTGACAGATCGAGACCGGAAGCCAACGACGCACGATGCAAAATGGACGATCGCCCAATCACGAGTGGTCGGCAGTGTTGACTGAACTGACCGCTTGCAATGGACTTGACAATGATCTCCGGACCGATTCCGGTTGGATCACCCATGGTTATGGCGACGCTTGGTAAGATCGACATGGTCATGTCCCAGATAAAAAAACCGCGATGCACTGTGACTTAGGCGGGTGGCAGATTGCAGTATCCCAACCCGAAGCGTAAGCGAGGGACGGTTTCGCAGGTCCCTCACTTACGTATCGGGTTATGATTGGTAGTTTTCAGTCTGCTGCTCGCCTTACTGGCGTTTTCAACTTCGAGTTTGCTTTTTGGCCTTCTCGATCGTCCGCTCCAGCGTGGCAGGCAGCACGGCCGAACGCCACACATCAACAACTCGCCCCGCACCATCGACGACGATGGTGGTCGGATACGTAAAGCCACCAGCTGTCAGAAGTTGGCTAATTTGAGTTCGAGTGAATTCCGCCGGATCATAGTAAACAGGCAAGTTTAGGGCATTGGGATCGCTCAGGCTGCCCAGAAACTTCTTGGAATAGAATGCAAGAGAGTCTTTGGTGTCATTCGTCCTGTCGCTACATGCAATGCTTGCGAATAGGACGTCGCTGTCGGCGTTGTATTTCGTTTGAAGTTGGAAAAAGTCCGGATACTCCGTGGCGCTCGGTCGGTTCCAATACCCCCAAAAATGAAGCACAACTACTTTTCCCTTCATGGCCTCTTGGGTGATGGCTTTGTCCGCATTGAGCAGTGGTTGGATATCTAGTTCGGTGATCGTTTGGCCGATAATCCGAGCTTTTTCCCGGCCAATGAACAGCAAAACGCAAATGCCAGTCACCATAAACAGGCCGGCCAAAATCAACGGGACAAAGGCAGGAGCGGCTCGTTTTTCCTTTGTCGGTTCTGGTGTAACTTGCGGGGACTGATCCATTTCGACCTTTCAATGATTACGATAATTGCTATTCGCGGCTACGGTTCTACAACATGCAAGATAAGAATCAGCCTGAGCGAGCACGAAGTTTCCGAACTTCAATTCTAGTACCCAAACCCGTTAGGTGCGACCTCAAAGCAACTTTGCAGATGGATCACGCGGGTTAGGGTTGAAGAATTGTGGTTAGCCTGCGAAAATACAGTTGATTGACTGTGCCAAATTCCACCACATCCGGCCTTAATTCGGATTTCGTCAAGCAGTTTCGATTTAAGTTAGCTTCATTCATGCGATGTCCCTATTGTTACAGTGATAACGACGGAGTTCGAGACTCCCGAATCGTCGAAGACGGAAAAGCCATCCGTCGCCGGCGATTTTGCAATCAATGCCGAAGACGATTTACTACGTATGAACGCGTCGAAGGGCTCCTCCAAGTCCGAAAACGAGATGGAACTCACCAGGACTTCAGTCGCGCTAAAATTGAATTGGGGTTAAGGGCTGCGTGTTGGAAACGAACAATTAGCGGTGAAGACGTTGAAAAACTCGCCGCAGAGATCGAATCGCACATTCTCGACAACTACGAAAAAGAAGTGAGTAGCGAAGAGATCGGAAAACTATGCATGGAGTTTTTGAAGGAAGTAGACCAAGTAGCGTTTGTAAGGTTTGCAAGCGTTTACCGCAGTTTTGGCGACGCGCAGGACTTCGTCGATGAATTGACCCCCATCTTGAAACCGCGGCCGAAAACCAAGAAAAAGAAACCTGCGAAATAGTGGAACACTGTTCCACCTGGATGTGAATATTCAGGTTGTTCTCATTAATCCGATTGCAAAAACTCCGATGGGTATTTCGTTCGAGAAACAGCTTTACCAGCATCAAAAAGCAATCTAACCTTAGTCTTCAAGGTGGCTGAAAAGCGAGGCTTGAAAACACCACCCTCCAGGCGACAGCACACAAACTGAGCGCCATTGGGCTTGTGGCCTGCGGTTACGATTGACAGCGGGATATGCAGACTAGACTCAATGTTTTGGCAAAAACGGGATAGATTGGCACCTACGGGCACGAAGTCCGCTCTGATTGATCAGAGCCAGCCCGTTTTTCTAATTTTTTAACATTATCATCGTGCGCTCAGCCATTATCACCGGCATCACCGGACAGGACGGATCTTATCTTTGCGAATTCCTCTTGAATGAAGGGTACGTCGTTCATGGGATCGTTCGCAGAAGCAGTTCGCTTGAACGTCCACGATTGCTTTCCCAATACAACAATACAGAAATTTACGGCAAGAGATTATTTCTGCATTACGCGGATCTAACGGATACGACTTCGATACGTAGGATCATTGCTCAGACAAAGCCCGACGAGTTCTATCACTTAGCAGGCCAGTCGCACGTTGGACTTAGCTTTGAGATCCCAGAGAGCACTTGCGAGTTGACTGCCATGGGGACCCTTCGGATCATGGAGATCCTTCGCGATCAGCCGAACAACCCGAAGCTACTTCACGCAAGTAGCCGCGAAATATTTGGTACGCCCAAAATATCGCCCCAGGATGAGTGTACGCCGCAAAACCCCAACTCGCCCTACGGTTGTGCCAAGGCGTTTGCGACACAAATCGTTCGTGTTTATCGGGAATCGCACGGCTCGTTCTTCTGCAATGCAATTTGTTACAACCACGAGAGTCCTCGGCGAGCGGAGAACTTCGTCACTCGCAAGATAACGCTGGGTGTGGCGAGAATTAAGCTCGGACTCCAATCCAAACTAATGCTTGGCTCCGTCGATTCGGCCCGTGACTGGGGCTATGCCAAGGAATATGCAGAGGCAATGTGGCTGATATTGCAACATGCGTCCCCCGATGACTATGTCCTAGCCACCGGAACAAGTCATACGGTTCAAGAATTTGCCCAGGTTGCATTTGAACACGTGGGACTTGATTGGCAACAACACGTCGAACTCGACAAACGCTTCGTTCGACCTGCTGACGCCGAATCACTTCTCGGAGACGCTTCGAAAGCCGAGAGGATTCTTGGATGGAAGGCAAAAACACACATGCATGAACTAGTTCGACTAATGGTGGATCATGACATGAAGTTGCTGGCTGGCACGAAACCGATAACAGATCAATAAACGACACCTACTACCCACTGCCTACAGCATGTCCAAGCAATTCATTCATAAATCAATGCAAGCTGTAATACTTGCCGGAGGGCTCGGAACGCGGATTTCCGAGGAGACACACCTAAAGCCCAAGCCGATGATCGAAATCGGTGGCAGACCAATTCTGTGGCACATCCTTAAAATTTACTCGTCCCACGGCATTAACGATTTCATCATCTGCGCAGGCTACAAAGGCTACGTGATCAAAGAGTACTTTGCCAATTATTTCCTCCACATGTCGGATATAACATTTGACATGAGTCGAAACAGCATGGAAGTCCACGCTCGCAATGCGGAACCTTGGCGAGTTACGGTAGTCGATACTGGAGACGACACAATGACCGGAGGACGATTGGCCCGGGTGAAACCCTATCTCAATGACCAGACCTTTTGCTTTACCTATGGAGACGGCGTTTCGGATATCGATGTTACTGCAGCAGTTGATTTCCATCGCAAACAAGGCAAGATTGCAACATTAACGGCGGTTCAACCGCCTGGTCGTTATGGAGCTCTGGGCTTCGATGAAAAAGATTCGAAAATCGTCTCGTCGTTCCAAGAGAAGCCAGATGGGGATGGTTCATGGATCAATGGCGGATACTTCGTTCTAGAACCCAAGGCCATCGATTACATCAAGGATGGTGACCGTACAATTTGGGAACGACAACCGCTCGATAAATTGGCTAACGATGGACAACTTGTCGCATATCGACACGGGGGATTTTGGCGTCCAATGGATACCTTAAGGGATAAGACTGACCTCGAAGCATTGTGGTCGAGCGGAAAAGCTCCATGGAAATCCTGGTAATCAAATAGTAACAATGTTTGCTGACATTTATCAAAATCGTTCTGTACTCGTTACGGGTCACACGGGTTTCAAAGGGAGTTGGCTTAGTCAGTGGCTTCTGCAACTTGGAGCTCAGGTACATGGCTTTGCACTCAATCCACAATCGCACGAGAAACTATTCGATCAGCTTTCAATGGCCGAGAGACTTGCAACTGACACGCGAGCCGATATTCGCGACAGGGAGTTACTCAAGGCAACGATTGACGAGACTCAGCCCGATATAATATTTCATTTGGCAGCACAACCTCTCGTCCGGCTCTCCTTCGACATTCCATTTGATACGTTTGAGACCAACGTAATGGGAACTGCAAATTTGCTCGAGTCCATTAGGTTGCTCGATCATTCTTGCTCGGTCATAGTAGTGACGACAGATAAGTGCTACGAGAATCGCGAATGGTTGCATGCATACAGAGAAGAAGACGCTATGGGAGGCTACGATCCCTATAGTGCATCGAAAGGGTGTGCGGAATTGGTGTCTGCAGCGTACCGCAATTCCTTTTTTTCTGTAAACTCCAGGCAAAGGATTGCATCTGCACGAGCGGGCAATGTCATAGGTGGCGGTGATTGGGCCAAAGACCGAATCGTTCCTGATGTGTTTCGAGCTCTCGCAAAAGGAGAATCGATTCCTGTCCGAAACAAGCATGCAACAAGACCATGGCAACATGTGCTCGAGCCATTGTCGGGGTACCTTTGGCTCGGCGCAACCCTTGCTCAAGATCTTGATTCTGGTTCCTACAGGGAGCAATACTGTTCCGCGTTTAACTTTGGGCCCAGTATTTTGAGCAATCGAACTGTTTCGGACGTAGTTCAGTCGATATTGAGTCATACAGGTGGCGAATGGATCGATCGTTCGGATCCAAATGCGCACCATGAAGCGTCCAAATTAAATTTGGCAATCGACAAGGCATTTCATTTGCTGGGCTGGCGACCGACTTGGGACTACGATGAGACCATTGTCAGAACTGCACAATGGTATCAGGCAGTCACCGACGGAGCCGACCCGACCAGTATGGTTTCCCAACATATCTCTCTGTTTGAGTCGAACGCATCGGAAATTGGCAATCCATGGGCTTCTACCATGAACCAATCACAATAGCTGGTATCATCAATGAATGCACTTAATAACGATCAATTGAAGGACGAGATTCTTAAACTTACTCGTGAGTTCTCAAGACGGGTCCATAGAAATAACCGGCCCGGATACGAGGAAATTCAACCGAAGTTCATCCCGGGCGAAACGGTTGTTCCGTACGCAGGGAGAGTCTTTACCGAGGATGAAGTCGAAGCGGCAGTGTCAAGTACGCTCGACTTCTGGCTTACGCTCGGTCCCGAAGGTGACAAATTTGAAAACCAACTTGCCGAGTTCCTGGGAGTTCGAAAATCGCTTTTGGTGAACTCAGGGTCGAGCGCTAATCTTGTCGCAATATCGGCTTTGACAAGCCCCAAGCTTCCCAAAGACAAGAGACTGCGCCCGGGCGACGAAGTGATCACCGTCGCCGCAGGTTTCCCAACCACGGTCGCACCTATACTGCAAAATGGATTAACAGCCGTGTTCATCGACGCGGATCCGATGACGGGAAATGCGAGATGCGAACAACTCGAAAATGCCTATGTGCCGGGCAAAACAAAAGCAGTCATGATCGCTCACGCACTAGGTAACCCGTTCGATCTTTCAGTGGTGCTTCCGTTCTGCAATGCGCATGATCTTTGGTTGATAGAAGATAACTGCGATGCATTGGGATGTTCGTATACCTTGCCTGCAAATTCTCCATTGATGGCTGACTATTCAAAGTCACCGCTTAATCCCGACGGTAGTTTGACGAAATATACGGGAAGTTGGGGCGACCTGTCGACTCAAAGTTTTTACCCACCACACCATTTGACGATGGGTGAGGGTGGAGCCGTGAACATCATCAGGCAGGTTGCTTTAAAGGTGCTGGTAGAAAGCTTTCGGGATTGGGGACGAGACTGTTGGTGCCCCTCTGGCAAGGACAATACGTGCAACAAGCGATTCGGCTGGCAACTCGGCGAGTTGCCTGAAGGTTACGACCACAAATATATCTATACTCATCTTGGCTATAACTTAAAGCCGCTTGATATGCAGGCTGCCATCGGAAGCGTGCAACTTAAAAAATTACCTGCCTTCATTCAGGCAAGAAAAGACAATTGGCAGGCGTTGCGAAGTGGACTTGCAACTCTGGAAGAGTTCATTGAGTTTTCCTTGCCGACGCATGCAACCAAATGGAATGCGGATGGCAGTTTCGACTGGGACTCCACGGGTTGCCGTACAGATTGTTCATGGTTCGGCTTCAAGATGTCTGTGCGTCCCGGAGCCCCATTCACTCGAACGGATTTGGCGAGACATCTCGACGAGTGCAAAATAGGGAATCGAATGTTGTTTGGTGGGAACCTATTGAGGCAACCCGCTTTTGTTCAAGCAACGTTGGATACACCAAATTCCATTCGCGTGATCGGGGACTTGAGTGGTGCCGATGAGATAATGAATAGCACCCTATTCATTGGAACCTATCCAGGGCTTTCGTCTGCCATGATTCATTACATCAATGAATCGATTGTTGACTTCGTGAAAAGTAAGACGGCAGCAACGTGAAATGCTTTGTTACCGGTGCAACTGGTTTCGTCGGTAGCCATGTAGTACGGATGTTGGTTGATGCGAAGATCCCAACCGCTGTGCTTGTTCGAAGCAATGCTTCTTGCGGTAAGTTAGTCCCTCATTTATCAGACGTTGAAGTGTTTTGCGGCGATATGCACGACGAATCAGTCCTTTCCGGAGCATTACAGGGCTTCCTACCAGACACAATTCTACATTTGGGATGGACCGGTGTCGCATCTGGAAATCGAAATGAGACCTTGCAATTGTGCAATCTCCAAACATCCATCAAATTGGTTCAGCTCGCCAAGAGTCTTGGAGTTAGCACCATCGTCGCACTTGGTAGTCAAGCCGAGTATGGCCCCAAAGAAAGCGCAATTGATGAACGCTCTGCATGTGCTCCTAACACGTTGTATGGAGCTGCGAAACTTGCAAGTTCGACCATCGGAATTCAGTTGTGCAAATTGAACGAAATACGATTCGTTTGGCTGAGGCTTTTCTCCTGCTTCGGCCCTGGAGATCACTCAGGTGCAATGATCCCAAGTTTGATTTCCACTTTACTGGCCGGTGAAAAGCCGTCGCTGACGTCAGCGAGACAGAACTGGGATTACCTTTACGTGGAAGATGCGGCCAGGGCAATTATTCATTCGGCTATGGATTCTAAATTAGAAGGTATCTTTAACTTGGGTTCGGGCAACGCGGTAGAACTGAGACAAGTTATTGAGTGCATTCGTGATCAAATCGACAGCTCTTTACCACTTGGGTTCGGAGAAATTGAACAGAATCCGGATGCACCTAAGCACCTTGAAGCGAATATTGGCAAATTGGTTGCTTCAGGCTGGAAACCCGACACTTCACTGTTGCAGGGTATCAAAACTACCATTGAGTGGGTCAAGAAAGAGGTCAAGCAATGAAAGCAACTGACTATATCGCCCGAGCCCTGCACGAGAAGAATGTTTCCGCAGTTTTTGAGATGTCCGGTGGGATGATTACGCATCTACTCGACTCAATTCATCTTTACGGAAAGACAAGGATCGTAAGCACACATCATGAGCAAGCTGCCGCTTTTGCGGCCGAGGGATATGGTCGAATGACCGGAGTTCCTGGTGTTGCAATGGCAACCAGTGGACCTGGTGCAACCAACTTATTGACGGGCGTGGGTAGTTGCTTTTTCGATTCTACGCCTGCGGTTTTTATTACCGGTCAGGTTAATAGACATGAACAAAAAGGAACCAAAGCAATCCGCCAATTAGGATTTCAAGAAACGGACATCGTGTCGATGGCGGCCCCGATCACAAAACACGCAACGATGGTACAGAATCCAAATTTGTTGCAAGAAAGCTTCGAACATGCCTTCGAGACAGCGACAAGCGGTAGACCCGGTCCCGTGTTGCTGGACATCCCGATGGATGTTCAGCGAACACAGATTGAACCCAAACCCATTAGCCCTACAAAAGTGGGCAAGATTGCATCGGACGAGATGGGACCGTTTCTAGAGGAGACCCTCAAAACGCTTAATCAAGCAAAGTTTCCGTTGATCCTGATTGGCGGCGGAATCCGGTCTGGACGATGTGCGGAAACGCTTTTGCGCTTGATCGAAAAACTTGGTGTTCCGGTTGTACATTCGTTGATGGCAGTCGACGTTCTTCCGTTTCTTCATCCACTCCGAGTCGGCATGATCGGCACCTACGGGAATCGATGGGCTAACATCGCATTGCATAACTCAGACTGCATTCTTGTACTTGGGAGTCGCTTGGACGTACGACAGACTGGTTCCGACACGAAGGCATTTAGCAAGGGAAAATCATTCTTCCACGTCGACTGCGAATCAGGAGAAATGAATAATCGTGTTGAAGGCTGCCGGACACTCGTAAGCGAACTGAGCACTTTCTTGGATTTCGCGGTTGCACAAGATTTTAGGCAAGTGGAAACGAATGACTGGCAATTTGAAATCGGCGAATCCAGGAAGCAATGGCCGGACGATGGTGAACTTTCTGGGATCGAGGGGATCAATCCGAACCGTTTTATGCACGCTCTCTCTGCGGCAACCCCATCCGCCTCTGCGTACGTAGTTGACGTCGGCCAACATCAAATGTGGGCGGCCCAATCGTTAAGACTTGGTGCGGATCAACGCTTCTTAACATCGGGTGGAATGGGATCCATGGGATTTGCACTCCCGACCGCGATTGGCGTGAGCGTCGCAGTACCTGACCGCCCGTGTGTTATGATTGCAGGCGACGGCGGATTTCAAACGAATATTCAGGAACTTGAGACGGTTCGAAGATATCATCTGCCAATCAAAATGATCGTAATAAACAATCAATGCCACGGTATGGTTCGGCAGTTTCAAGAGAGCTATTTCGAAGGAAGGTATCAATCCACTTTTTGGGGTTACAGCGCACCGGACTTCGAAAAAGTATCCCAAGCATACGGGATACGGGCCAAGACCATTCGAGATACGCAGGAACTCGAATTCGCAATGGACTGGCTTTCCAGCGACAATGCTGTTCCCTGCCTTTTGCAAGTAATGGTAGACACTTATGCCAATGCCTACCCAAAAGTAGCGTTCGGCTGCCCAATATCGGAAATGGAACCATTTGCAAAACCAATTGAAATGGAAAGCACTTAGTGCTTCTTAGAATAAAAAGCCTAATTGGACTGGACCGCTCCATACTGCTAATTCTTTCGTCGAGATTTTGGTCATTACTGTCCTCTCCTTTGACGATTTTGATGACTTCCACGTTTTTAACGGAGGTTGAACAAGGATATTATTATACATTTAACTCCATTTTGGGAGCGTCTGTTTTCCTAGAATTTGGACTAGCAATGGTGTTGGCTCAATTCGTCAGTCACGAGATGGCAAAATTAGATTGGCTACCAAATACCAAACCTGTTGGGGAGGTTCGTGCCTTAAGCAGACTTGCATCGATAATCAAATTGGGAACGATTTGGTTTGCCGTGAGTGCTACAATTTTCCTTGTGGTTATGACGCCTTTTGGGCTGTGGTATTTTGGAGGGCATAATGAATCACTTAATGTAGCATGGAAAATGCCATGGATTCTGCTTGTAATAGTCACTTCCTTAAATTTAGTGATGTCGCCAATTTTGGCCTCACTCGAAGGTGCAGGTTTTGTCTCGCAAACAGCATTTTGCCGCCTGTGTCAGTCGGTCATGGGATCGCTTTGCCTTTGGATTGGTTTGCTGGTGCATGCATCGCTATATTCTCTCCCTTTAATGATTCTCGGCTCTGCAGCGAGTGCGGGATATTGGCTGCTTAAAAACTGGCTTGGGCCGATACTATTCCTATTGACCATACCTACAAAGGGAAACCGCGTTAATTATGTCAGCGAGATTCTTCCTGTACACTTTCAAATCGCTTTGAGCTGGGTTAGTGGATACCTGAGTTTTTACTTAATTACTCCAATACTTTTTTCGCAATTAGGATCAGCAGTTGCTGGACGTTATGGAATGAGCCTCAGTCTGATCCTTACGGTAAGTGCGATTGCACAAGCCTGGGTGAGTAGCCGCGCTCCCGCGATGGGGAGATTAATTGCGGCAAGGAAATTTATTGAGCTTGAAGAAGTGTTTCGTACCAATGCCACTCGGTCGATAGCCCTTCAGATCGTCGGATCGTTTGCTATGATATTCTGCGTTTTCATTCTGGACTTAACAAATTCCCATTATGCTACCAGATTCTTAGACTTTAGTAGCTTTTGCCTATTAAGTCTTGCATGGGTGTTTGGGCACATAACAGCGGTTCTTTCAATATATCTTCGGACATATAAAAAAGACCCTCTTTGTTACCAATCGCTTTTAATGGGCTTGCTGTTGGTATTGGGGACTTACTATCTTGCATCGAAATTTGAAATTATGGCAATTATAGGGTTCCAAGTATGTATACAACTACTTGGGTCGATTTGCGCGGTCCTAACCTACAGGCTACTGAAAGAACGGTTGCAAGCGTGAAGGAAGCAAAGCTATGCATCACAATTCCGACGTATAACCGGAATGCATTACTGAACGCAACACTAGTCTCGTTGATTCCCCAGCTCTCTGATGAATGCAGCATACTAATTCTCGACAATTGTTCGGGAACTCCCGTTGAGGAGAGTATAGCACCCGTCCTTAAAGCATATCCGGGAGCGAGGATCTCTGTCAGCAGAAATCCATTCAACATTGGCTGCAATGCAAACATTGTTAAGTGCTTCGAGATGTCTAAATCTGAATGGATGTGGCTGCTGTCGGATGATGATGAAATCGCTCAAAACGCGATTTCTGTTATTTTAGATGCAATAAAAAGTGAACCGAATGCTATTTACTTCAACTTCCCTGTCCAAGATCATCATAGGCCCATAATGAAAGTAACTTCTGGGCGTGCAAATTTTATAGATGCAATCGATTACTACGCTGACTTAAGTCTTATATCGACAAATGTTTTTCGCTGCGGAGTGTTTCAAGAACAGTTGCAACACGGCTACCGTTTCATGTATTGCTGTTCCCCACATTTGGTTATGCTTCTGTGCGTTCTTAGTGAGGATAAAGTTGCCTGCCTCTGCGAAACACCGATTTTAGTTGGAAACGCAGATAACCCAGACAATGTCGGATGGTCATGGTTGCCATTTGCCGTTTCGAGAATGATAATCCTCGACTTACCTCTGACGCAAAAAGAAAGAAAGACGCTTGCGAGAAAGATACTCGAGAGCAAACGAATCCTTTTTCACATAACTTCAATCCTCGTTTCGCAAGCTTACTATGCAAACCGGCGATCCGAATCAATTTATCTATATGACCAGATTTCGTTCCGATACTTTTATTTTTCGGATTGGCTTACTCGATTGTTTTTGGTGCCGCTATGTCGCATGTTAATTTACTTTCCTAGCTTCGGCTTTCGATTAATACGATTACGTAAAGATCTAGAGGCCATGAAAGCAATGGGAGATATTGATCTTCTTTTGAGAATCTGATTAGTTTTATGCCACATTTCAGCGATCCGAGTGAAGTTGCATGATTTATTCATCTTACGCAGTCCAATGTTTGAAAGTAAGTTGTTACCTATGAATTCAATTGGTTTTCTATTTCGCAGAATATCGTGGCTTATCCCATGTGTTTTTCTTCAAGTTGGTAAGGGAAACCTATCCGTTAGAGGAAAGCATGAAATAGCAAGCTGTCGTGACGTTTTTTTGTCGAGCAATTATTGGCGTCTATTTGAACATTTGTCAGACTCTCCTAAGTTGATTGTAGACTTGGGCGCGCATTGCGGTCACTTTAGCATTTTGTGTAATATTTGCATTTTAGAGAGATTTGGGGAAGATAAAGCTGAATATATTCTTGTCGAAGCACTTCCTAGCTTAGTTAGACGAATCACTCGTTTGGTCGATGAAGTAGGACTTCTGGCACAATCGACCATTATTCAGGGGTTGGTGGGTCGGAAGAGCGGGACAGCATGTTTACATCATGATTCTAAAAATTTGCTGGCCTCACGCGTTGATGTTAATGAACCTGTGGCAGGAGGTCGATTGTTGAATTATGTTGACTTAGATAGCGTAATTCCTGATCACAGACAGATTGATATTCTTAAGATCGATATTGAGGGATCCGAGTACGAGCTATTTGAAAACTATGCCTCTATTTTCCGCCGTGCTAAAATCGTTCTCATTGAAATTCACGGTACCATGGAGAAGCGAGCAGAAATCGAGTTCCGTTTCGAGCAGGCAGGATTGCGAAATATCTCCCCGCCGATAATTCGCGAGCGCGAGAGTTTACTGCTCCTTGGGCACTTGTAGAAGAGTGGAATTTATTGAAGGCTTCGACCGGCAAACGGGTTAGATCCTGTTTGTGTAGGTGTCTTAATGTTAATTCAGCACGTTCGCTATACCTCATCGACTTTGGGCCCACTTATTGGCGTAATTCTTCTTGGCTATCGTTATTGATGACTTTAGCAGGAGTCTTGGCGGCAAATCAAAAGACTTTTTGCGGCATTTTATATAACTGAGAATAAAAATAGAGTTAAAAAATTCGAAGTCTGTGAAACTGAGTATCTGTATTCCAACTTGGAACAGAGGCAATTTTTTACAAAAAAATCTATCGATTTTAGCTAGTCAAATTGAGACGGACCGACTGGGGGATCAAGTTGAAGTCTGTATTAGCGACAATGGCTCAACGGATGATACACCATCTGTCATTGGTCGGATTGTTGATGAAAATCCAAACCTGCGGTTCGCTCTCCATCGGTTTTCAAAGAATCAAGGATTCTCGGTCAATATGGATGCTACCGTCCGAATTGCATCTGGCGAATTTGTTTTTTTGCTCGGGGATGACGACATATTTGCGACTCGTGGTGTGGTTGATTTGCTGAAGGCATGCTCCGACTTAGAAGCAGATACACTCCTGATACTCAACCTGAAAAATGCAGATTGCAAGAGTGAGTGGAGTAGAACAGCGTCTAGTGAACAAGTCGTTTTCCGAGACGTTCGCGAGTGCCTGATGCAACTTGGCAAGTTCCATCCTACGTTTATTGGTAATTTTGTTTTTAGACGAGCTGCCTATCTAGAGCACTTTCGTCCTCGCTTTTTACAGTCTATTTATCCACACACGGCGATATTGTTTGAAATCATGCGTGGAAAGCGGGTGCATTTCCGAAATCTCTGCTGCTTGGAGGTTGATGACTCCGATCGTCACGTTGGGGATTGTCAAGCTTTAGCGACAGCAGTCGATATGGCAAGAATCCAAACAGAGGGGCATCTACGCCACCAAGGAGGCCAAATTGAAAACGTGCTTTTTTACAGTGTTAATCTTCGAAATATTCCTCGTGCCGTGTTGCTTCAGCGTTCCGGACTCTGCGAAAAACGGCGTGGAACCTACTCAGAACTTCGGATGAGGAATCTAATGGACTGTTACAACGGATCTAAGATTGCAATCGTCTGTGCTATCATTCTTGTTTTAGTTTCTAGACTGGTTCCAAAATGGCTTTTGAAGGTGATTCTACGGTGATAACGCCGACGAAGAGGAAGATATTAATCAGCGGCGGATTGGTTGTGGGTGGGCCGCAGACACACGTGACAATTCTTTGTGGGATTTTAAAGAGCAAAGGTGCGGATGTGACAATCGCCGCCGCAGCAACCAATTGGGACGCTTTGTCACTCAATGCACTTAGGTCACAAGGAGTTCGAATCATTGTTCCTCCGTTTGGCTTTGGTAGGCTTTCATTTATTGGCAAAGCGGTATCAATTTGGGGGTGGCCGCTGTTGATGAATAGGTCATTCGACGTTGTCTACTGCATTGGTGAAGGAAGGATGCATCTTGTAGCCAAAAGATACTGTGTTTTGGGAGGTCATTGCATTTATCATGAGATCGTTGACTGCCCATTGCGAGAGTCTCTTAGTCACAGAATAGCCGCAAGTATGACAGCGATAATTGGAAACTCCAATGAAGTGACTCGCAAGCTTAAGACTCTCTTGCCTGAGATTCCTGTCAAAACAATTCCATTTTTAACTTCGAGAGAAGCGAGCGACACTGACGGTATCCGTGTTCGCGAATCTCCAACTCGAACTTTGAATGTGGCCTTTCTTGGTCGACTCGTCGATCACAAAAGACCAGCTCAGCTAATCGATTTCTGGAGTGAACGCAAGAATTGTAGTGGTTTGGGACTTAGCAAGCTACACTTTTATGGTGGTGATTGCGGCTCTGGCTATAAAGATGTTTTAGTCCAAAAGGTTAAGCATCTCGGCTTGGCAGACCGAGTTTCATTACATGGAGAGTACAATCATGCGCAGCTTTCACAGGTTCTCGAAAACGTTGACTTGGTAGTCTTACCATCGCTTGTTGAAGGACTCCCTCTTGTGTTGGTGGAGGCGATGGCCAGGGGCATTCCCGTCGTTGCGACTTCGGCAGGAGGAACCGCAGAACTTGGTGTGGACAACGAAGATGTTATCATCACGGATGGGACCGAGTGGAGTGCATTTGAGGTGGGTCTGCTGAAGATGATATCAAGGATCCGAAGCGAAAAGATAGATTGCAAACGACTAAAAAAATGGACCGAGGATCGCTATGGTTTCGCAAGTGTCTCCAGGCAATGGGAAGGCGCTTTGCTAAATACAAGTATTTTTTTCGGCTGTGGACAAAGTTTATAGTTTGGATTGTTTTTGTGGTTGCTGAATGGTTCAGGAATTCAACATGAACAAGGTCCGGGTCGCTCACATAATGGACGGATCTAGACGACATTATGACGTTGCTCAAGCGCTTCATCGAGAGCGGTGCTTGCACAGCATGTTTACGTCGTGGTATTCGCCTCCCGGCTCTTGGGAGGCCTTCGCCGGGTGGGGGGTGAAAATGATTTCGCCAAAGCTCGGGCGAAAAATGCTTGAACGGCACTGCGAAGTCATTCCGAGTGAAATGGTGCGGTCAAATCCTTGGCTTATGCTTCGAGGGGCTATCGCAAAACGTCAGTTTCGAATGGATGAAGAATATTTTGAATGGATGGCTTTCGAGACCGCCAAATGGATTGATAAAAAAGGAACCCTCAACGCAAATGGAATGTATGGTTACGTGCGAAATATTCATCCTCGATTATGTAGGAATGCCCGGGGTGAGGGAGTTGTCGTTGTAGGTGAGCAAATGATTGCTCCTGCGGCTATCGAAAGGCAGCAAGCACAGTATCAACAAGAAAGATGGCCGGGATGGGAGAATCCCGTGACAGATAAGGCGTTCGATCTGGTTCAGGAGAATGAACAAAAAACATGGGAGAACTTAGATCGGATCGTAGCTCCTTCTCGATATGTAGTTGATGGTCTAGTTGCTTGCGGTGTCGATGCTGACCTAATCGATTTGATACCCTATCCTGGTGAGTTCGAATCCATACTCAATGGCAACGACTTCGGAAAACAGAAAGATCAATTTACGATTGGCTTTGTTGGCCAAGTGAATTTAAGGAAGAATGCTCCAATCTTCATGGAGATTGCTAAGAAAATGAACGGTGAAGGAGTTCGGTTTACCATGGTTGGGCGAAATTATCTAAATCAACAACGGATTGATGAGTACCGACCTTACGTTAATTTTACAGGGGCCGTGCCCCGTTCCCAGATACGACGTCATCTTGATGAATTCGACGTTTTTTTCTTTCCAAGTACCTGTGAGGGAGCTGCGGGAGTAGTTTTAGAAGCGATGGCTGCTGGGCTGCCTATCATTACCACGCCGAACAGCGGTACAATCGTCGAACATGGCGAAAACGGGTTCGTTGCAACTCCAAACGATATTGAGACATTTATCCAGTACATTACCTTGTTGAAAGAAGATCCAACGAGCCGACTCCAAATGGGGATGAACTCGCGAAAACGGGTTAGTGAGCTAACAATCGATGAATACGGGAAAAAACTGGTTCACAGCTTTCAAAAGGCAATTTATTCAAGATGACAGCATGTCAGGATAACCGTTCGTATGATCGATAGTAACTTCCTTATATTCCTCGTTAATACTTTAATTTTTCTACTGTTTGCGGGCGTTGTCATTTCCTCTCTAATGACTCCGAGGAAAATGCTTTCATTCAAGTTCACCTCGGTTTTTCTAGGCAGCTATTTCTATATATTTCTTAGCTTTAGCGCGCAGTCTCAGATGGGGAGTTATCTTGACAGAACCGATCAAATTTTGTCGCTCGGCATCATTTTATTAACATACATTGCCATTGTGATTGCGCAGCCAAGCGTCAAATACTTGAAGGTTGAACGACAGGTAGTCGAGTACGATTGGAACCTGCTCTGGTACATCTCCCTAGCCGTGGCATTGATTGGTTTCGCGGGAACTTATAGTTTCCTGTCACAGTCAGAGCGAGACTGGAAAGGTACAACTGCGTACTGGTATATGACATTTCATGCCACGTATCCATCCATTGCATTGATGCTTTGGGCATCCCTAAAAACGCCTGGTCGTGAAGGTAGAATTAAATTGATATGCACAGGATTCCTCGCTTTTTCATGCCTAGTACCCTACATCATCACAGTACGGCGCGGTCCAATGTTCCCTATGGCAATTGTTCTGTTGTTTACACCTACTCTTGCGCTGCGGAGATCACCCTCCAGATTCATGCTGCTGTCGGGACTTACCGCAACGGGCTTTTTAATGTTGCTTTTTGTCACGATTCGAGACTATAGCATCTCCTCGGATCGCCAGTGGAGCAAGATATTCTCGCTGAATGTGGCGGATTCATTTATGTATAAGGCTAAAAATGTTAATGATAATGAATTTGTTTATCACTGCTATCTTGTTACTTCGGCGTACAGAAGCGGACTATATCAGTACGGCACCTCTTACTTGAACTTGGCGGTTTGCTGGATTCCCCGCCAAATATGGCCCGATAAGCCGGATCTTTCCGCTGGGTGGTTTGAGTCACCGATGCAAGGAAACGGTGTATTTGATGTTGTAGGATATGCTTTATCCGGAGGGGCAGCAGCAGGCGGAATTGCTAATGTTTTTTTGCAATTTGGCCTCCTAACACCAGTGTTCTTTTGGTGGATTGCGAGATCGTTTGAGAATCTCTACGCTAAATGTATCGCATTTGCCGATCCGCGGCATTGTCTGGTCTATGTGGGACTTTCAGCTGGTCTTCATTGGTTCATAGCACAAGGAGTTGAAGCGGCATTCGTTCCATGGGTAATCTACATCGTTATACCTTTGGTTCTATTGAGGGTTGTCGCGAAAAGATCCAAAACAGTTTCTGCTGGTCCTCCTTATATACAGGCAGATTTTACGCGAGTAGGCACTCGGTAATTGTTGGTAAGGTTGAGCGCACATACGAGGAAGAGAAGTATCGTGGTTTGGAATAAGCTATTAGTCGGCGGAGTAGGTAGAAAGTCGCGTTTGCATGATCATTTAGGGAACAGAGTAACCGTAGACCGAATCGTTCGAAACGGCACTCGTGCTGTCATCTCAGGAATGCGACGAGTGGTCTTTAAGAGCCTCCCTGTCCAACCATGGATTTCTTACGATGGACAGGCAATCCTATCGAATCATTTAAATGCAAAGTCTCGAGTGTTGGAATTTGGTTCAGGAACTTCAACCGCTTGGTACGCTAATCGATGCGGATTTTTGCTATCCCACGAAGACAGTAGCGAGTGGTTTGATTTGATCGGAAAGAGATTGGGAATTCGGCAAAATGTGTTTCGAAAACTGTGCCTCTCCTCTGAGGACTATGTTTCTGTTTCCGAGGAACATCGAAGCTTGCCATTCGACTTGATCATGGTGGATGGTTGCTATCGAGACGAGTGTGTTGCTGGAGCTTTCCAACTACTTTCTAACACGGGCATCCTTTACTTAGACAACTCCGACAAGTCAGCGGGACCAGATACCGGCAACGTTCCACTTGCTAAGTCTCGTATTCTGGACTTTGCGAAAGCAAACGGAAAGCGTGTGGTTACCTTAACTGATTTTGCGCCGTCGCAGTTATTTGTTTCCGAAGCGACAATTTTGTTCAACAGTTGATATCGATTGTTTAAAAAAACGTTTTTTTACTCTTCTAAAGTCACATGGGCTTAACTATTGAATAGTCAAAAGACTATTTTAAATTTGTTGTGAATATTGCAGTCGAACAGTCGAACATGCCGTCTACTAGTCTTCGCGTCTTGACGCTTTGCTCATCCCTTTCAAACGCGGCGGGCGGCATTTTCGGTGTCCAAAAATCTCTCGCCATGTATTGTCAGAGGTCGGGTGTTCAAGTTATCGCCGCCGGAGTTGAGGATTCGCGGTGGAGTTCTGATCGACACGAATGGCAAGATATTGACGCCAACGTTTTCCCAGGCAGTTTTCCCAGGTTTTACCGAAGATCGACTGGGCTCGCCAATTTCGCAAACGAGAAAGGTCCGGCCATCGATTTAGTTCACTTGCACGGTCTTTGGACCTATCCTTCATTTCTGACCCGTCGGCTTCAGACGAAATTCAAGAAACCGTCGATTGTTTCTCCCCACGGAATGTTAGAAGGGTGGGCTCTCCAAAATAGTTTGTGGAAAAAAAGGTTAGTACTTTGGCTTTTAGAGCGCAAAATGCTCGAAACAGCTACATGTATTCATGCACTCAATGAAAATGAACTAAATGACATTAGGAAACTTGGACTGAAAAACCCTGTTTGCATCCTACCAAATGGAGTTGAAAATCGAATTGGATGTTTACCGCTGCTAAAAAAACATGAAGTGATATTTATTGGACGCCTGCACCCTAAGAAAGGCCTAGTCAATCTTATCCATGCTTGGAGAAAGATGCCGGAAGAGATTCTGAAGGTTTGGCATCTAAGGATTATCGGGTGGGATGACGGCGGGCACGAACGAGAACTGGGATCACTAGTTCGAACAATGTCACTCAATGGATCTGTTTCGATGAGTGGTCCTTTATTCGGTGTAGACAAGCAGAAAGTTTTGGATGAAGCTCGGCTTTTCATTTTACCCTCTAAAAGTGAAGGATTGCCAATTGCCGTTCTGGAAGCCTGGGAGTCAGGACTTCCTGTCATTATGACTCCACAGTGCAATCTCGATATTGGCTTCAGAAATGGCTGCGCAATCCAGGTCGACATAACGGCAGATTCGATTGCGGAAGGGCTTCTGAAATTCTTTTACCAAACGGACAGTGAACAAGCCGAAATGGGACGAAAAGGAAAGCGACTCGTTACCGATAGCTTTACCTGGCCAAGAATCGCGGAACAGCTTTTGTCGGTCTATCAATGGATCGTTCAAGGTGACTGCCGACCCAGTTGCGTTCACCTAGATGCATGATAAAAAACAAGTTTCGTTCCAAGTTGCCATTTATGCACACAAAATCAATTCTCCATTGATAAAATTGCTTTTGACTACCTTTCGTTTAATGCATCGCTAGTTGCGCGAAGAAGCACTTTGTCAAATTACATTAACCTGCGACGCTTCAGCAATCGTGGCTTCGATCGAGGCGTATCAAAAGTTTGCGAAGGATGCTGGATTTTTGTTAGGGCTGCCGTATTTATGCACTCTATTCCCCTTCCGTCGCGTTGGAAGGCTCGGATTCTGAGAGCATTTGGAGCGAAAATCGGTACTAGAGTGGTAATTCGATCGCGAGTAAATATCACTATGCCCTGGAGACTGGAGCTAGGTGACGATGTCTGGATTGGGGATGACGTAATGATTCAGTCCCTGGATAGAGTCACAATCGCTTCCAATTGCTGCGTTTCTCAGCGGTCGTTTTTATGCACCGGATCGCACGATTTTTCGAGCGAGATGTTCTCGCTGATTACGAAACCAATCGTGGTTGAAGAAAGCTGCTGGGTCGGAGCCCAAAGTTTTATTGGACCAGGAGTAACGATGAAAATGGGTAGCCGAACCCTGGCGGGTGCTGTTGTGATTCGAAATGTTGAACAAGGAACTGCCGTGGCAGGTGTGCCTGCCAAACCAATTCTCGTGCGGAGTGAATCCGACATTTCGTCAAACATTTCGCCATGAACCCTTATATCTTTCTTGACACTTGCAAACTTCGATGAAGTCCAACTTGATAAGGTTGAATCGCTGGGATTGGTATGCACTTGTCTTGCCAATGATTGCTCTTGCGCCGTTGCTTTTTTTTCAGGCAATGTACCTTTGGTCCCGAGAGCATATGCAGTTCTTCCCGCTTGCAATCTGTGCCTCGTGCAGTTTCTTTTACTCGGAAGGACAATCAAAAGCGCTAATTTCAATCGTTCGCGTCAGGCTATCTTGGGTTCTTTCTGGAATAGCAACCCTTTTGTGCTTGATCGCCTTGGTCCTATACAGCCCATGGTTGGCGCATGTGGCAAGTGTGTTATTGTGTGTCAGCTGGGCGTTTGGTAGGTTCGGAAATCTAACTACCTTGAGGATTTGTGGCATTTGTGGTCTTCTCGCCGTGACTATTCCACTACCTCTCGAAATGGATCGAACACTTGTTCAAGTCCTACAAGGTCTATCGGCAAACATTTCTAGCCGTTTGATGGACTTAACAGGAATTCTACATTTCCAAAAAGGTAACATTATTGAGATTACCGCGAGACCATTGTTCGTCGAGGAAGCCTGCAGTGGAGTCGATAGCCAATATGCATTAATGGCTGTTGCGGGAGTCCTGCTGCTAATTGGTCGGGCCGGACTTGTGGTAAGTTTGATCACAATTGTGACAGTCCCGCTTTGGGCGATCCTAGGAAATTTGTTGCGAATCTACTCGATTGTTTTCGCTCTCGAGTTCTTGAATGTTGATTTAACCTCTGGGGCTATCCATACGATTCTGGGTTTCGTAACTTTCTCTCTAGCTGCTTTTGCACATTGGAGTTCCGTTCAGTTTCTGAACTATTTTGTTTGTCTTTTTTCGAACTTTGACTTCAACGCGAAAGGTCTTTCAGACAATCAACAAGATCGGGGAATCGGGGCAATTTCAAAAACCTCAAGTATGGCTGTTTTCAAAGGCCTTTTCGCGGTGCCTTTCGTTTTGTTACTCTTTTTTCCTTTTTGTATCGCCGATTTATTGGCGTTCTGGCCTCGATCCGCCAATCCACCTTTATTCGCGTCACAATTAGCGAACATTTTTCCAAAAGAGGGGGACTTCCCTAATCAATTGCTAGGAAGCGAGCAAATTGGATTCACCACAAAGACTCGCGTTTCCAATGATAACTTGGGGCAATACTCTCGAATATGGCAATATTCGAGAGAGAATGCGGACCAAGTTGTGTCACTCGACTTTCCGTTTCGCGGTTGGCATCCACTTTGGATATGCTACGAAACGACCGGTTGGAAAGAGCAACAACGAATTCGCGTGGAGACGACAGCGGACGACGAACCGATTCAATGGCCATTTTATGAATGCCGACTGCAAAACATGAGCGGCGAACACGCCGTATTGCATTTCTCGTTATTCGATGGGAATGGCGCACCTTATGATTCCGAAAGCGGGATGGAGAAAAACGACGCTCGGTCGCGAATTTCAAAAAACTTGATTTCCGCAATGGTTAGAAAAATTCGGTCGCTCAATAACCCAATAGAACCCGTCACATTCCAATTTCAGCTACTGACTCGAAGTGATTCGCCCATTCCAACGGAACAAATCATTGGTTATCGACAAATGTTCTTGACATTTAGAGAAATGGTGCACAAAAAATCACTGCCAGCACTGGAAGTCGTTCGACGCGAAAGTCAGGGCTTGTGATTAAATTACTTACTCTAGATCTAAATCCAAACGAAACTTCCCAAAACGGGAAAACCGTTAAAAAGATTTGCTCATGATGAAAAATTTAGCGATCCATTTCGCACGTTTTGGTCCCTATCATGTTGTTAGGTTACGTTCCGCAGCAGTTGCTTGTAGGGCTCTTGGGTGGAACGTTTTCGGATTGGAGATTGCAAGCAACGATCTTACCTACGCTTGGGAAAAAATCGATCACCACCAATTCGAACCAAACGGCGGTCCATCCGTTGCGACAATTTTTCCAGGTAGAGCATATGAATCCATTTCGGATCGCGAATTATGTCGGGGCGTAAATGAAACGCTGAATCGACTTAAGCCAGACGCCGTAGCAATAGCCGGTTGGAGATCGGTCGATGCAAGGGAAAGCCTGAAATGGTGTAAGAAAAACGGTGCAATCGCTATTTTAATGAGTGAGACCCGCAAGGCGGACGGATTGAGAGTTTGGTGGAAAGAAACGTGGAAGTCGTCCATCGTTCGTAGTTTTGACGCGGCCATCGTCGGTGGGTTATCGCATCGTGATTATCTTACGAATCTTGGTATGCCGAAGGAATTCGTCGAATTAGGGTACGATGTTGTTGATAACGACTACTTCGCAAGGCAGTCTGCAAATGATCGTGTAATCCAAGATGTGAACTTGTATTTCCTGGCATCAAATCGATTTATACCACGAAAGAATTTGAGAAGATTAGTTGATGCTTATCGAGAATATGTTACCCATAATCAGATAACCTACAAAGCGTCGGTACGAGCTTGGGATCTTTGTTTGCTAGGTGATGGTAAGCTGAAGAGATCTCTGATGAACCATTGCCGCTCTCGTAAGTTAAATGTCTCCGAATCTGCCCCATGGGAAGGTATGTCCTCGTTGCAAAATCACTCGACGGTCTTCTTTCCAGGATTTCGGCAAATTAAAGAATTACCGATATTTGCTGCCCACGCTGGTTGCTTCGTTCATCCGGCCATTTCTGAGCCTTGGGGACTTGTAATCAACGAAGCAATGGCATGTGGTTTGCCAATTATATCCAGTAACAATGTGGGTGCAGCGGAAGAACTAGTTGACCAAGGCAAAAATGGTTTCACGTTTCCACCTTTGCAAACATCGGAGCTTGCCCAGCGACTAGTTCAAGTTGCCGATCCAAGCTTTCCGCGATCGGATTTTGGCGATGCGAGTCGGCGAATTCTGGGTGAGCGTGTCCCAACCGAAGCTTTTGGAAATGGAATGGCAAGGATTTTAGAAAAAGCACTTTCCGTTTCACCGATACCTATGCGGAAGAAACTTGAGATTAGTAATAATCGATTCTTGTTCAAAAAAGCGGCCTCTCTTTTCCTTCCGAATGATTATCAGGGTAGGATGACCCATATTCTTGGTACGCACGGTCCAGCTTTTATAAAACGCGCGTCCGAGAAGATTTTTGACGTTCCAATACCGAACTGTATGAGGGATCCGGTCCTACCCTTGTTCATTCACATCCCGAAAAATGCGGGGACAAATATATCAAGGCAAATCTATGGTCGTTACATTGGACACAGGACTGCCGCATGGTATCTTGCTGCGGATGAGCAAATGTTCATGGGCAAGGCCTCCTTTGCAGTTTGCCGCGATCCATATGATCGATTCATTTCTGCGTTTAATTTCGTCTTCAACGGTGGAACACAAGATGTATTAGGATCTCAGAAAGCGCGTAGTCATCTGCGTACCTTTCCTTCGATATTAGAATTTGCAGAACATTACGCACGTCTGCCGGTCGAGAAGATTGAAGCCGTGGACCCCTGTTTTCATAGCCAGACTCGCTACGTCCTCGATGACAATCAAGGACAGCTTGTCGACAAAGTTTTTCACCTTGAGCATGTTGCTGGGACGTCGTTCCCGTTTGCAGGGATCGAGATAGATCTGACTGAGAAATCGAACACCAGCAAACAGACTCAAGTGACATTTGATGAAACGAGACTTCGTTCGCTTGTCAATTCAATCTATCAATTTGATTATGATTTCTTTGGCTACGCATATTAAACACATGGAAAAAAATTGATTTCCGCCTCCCTGTTGGGTGCGTTGGCGTTTCTCCGTTGCGGCTTCGGAAAAGCTGGATTGTACCCAAGTGGAATTCCTCTGTATTTCAAATGAGCGATGAAGAAATAACGTCGAATGATTTGCGACCCTCCAAAAGCGATTATCTTCGATGGAGCATTCCCTCTATCGTTTTGGCTGTCGTGTCTATGCTGCTTATCGGATACAGCACGCTCGTTGTCGAACCGCGAATACAACATCGCTATGAACAGATGCGAGACCAAAATTTTGCAACTCTCGAGATTTCACTCAACGATCTGCCCGTTCGTAACTCTTTTCGGCCGGTACAGGATAATTTGGGACATGAGCGGCTACTCGTAGAAACTTCCATTTGCCTACAACGATTGACTTTATGGAATCCAGAGAATGATTCCCTTCGTTTTCAGTCAGCCATCATTTCCGTTTCCAAAGCGGAATACTATTTGAATTTGGCTTATGAAATTCGCTCCACGGAACCCCAGAGCGATCAAATCGGGATGATGATAGGGAAATCCCAGTCGGAAATGCGAAAAGCGCTCGATGCGATGCGCAAAGTTCTCAAGATGAATGGGGCTTTCGCTGCTCGGGCAAATCTATGGATAGCTATGCAACAATTGGATGATAACCTGGACATGCCTTTTGCGGACTTGGCCGCCATCGAACAAAGCGTTAGATCCCTCGTAGCGGACGCATCCGTGCATGCGATTGCTAAACGAACGCTTGGTAAAATTCTAGTTGAAAAATCGCTGCGTGTTTCTGTTGATTTAGCTGCCGAGGACAGGTTGTTATTGCTTACGGAAGCGGACGAGTACTTTCGAGCCGAGTCGCCTTCTTTTCTGCGTGACATCGCTTGGGCGGCAGAAGCCAAATCGGCAGTAGACCCTGTTTTTGGACAAGAAATTGCCTGGAAAGCATCTCAAAACTTTTGGGACTCCCCTGAAGCCGATTCGCATTTACCCGAAACCGTTGCTGCGGCCTTTGATTGTCTCGTGATGGCAGGCAGCATCAAAGAAGCGCAGAGTTTTTTGATCAAACGACTTGAAAATGTAGTGCCATTTGATCAACCAACATTAAGGAAAAAATTGGCTGCGGTTTGCCTTCGATCGGTCGTCTCCGATGTTCTTTTCCCCAAGCCAACAAGCGCCTCCAATGCCAGTCGCAATGGTTCGCTGATCGCTATGGCTGTGCAGTTGTACCCCGAGTCGCCGGAGCTGTTGACACTGTTGGAGAAAACGGCCAAGAATAGCGATGACCATTGGTTGGATGGAGTCCGCAAAGAAATTGCAAACGGTGAGGATGCTGGACTGAAGCAATTGGTGAGCGTTATTGATGACTTATCTAACAGCAGAACAGCGACTGCTGTAAATTCATTTGGAAAGTTGACTCAAGTTTCGCCCGCATACGGTGTCGTTGCGTCGAAGTTTGCAATGAGGCGTTCCGAGATTCAGCCCTCGCGTATTGAACCACTGATTGAATTGCTTCGGGAGATCAACCGCTCATCACCAGAAATCTTCGCGGTTTGGCAGGACCGCGCAATGCTACATCTGAAATTGAAACAGTTCGAGGAGGCGATCGAGTGTTTAGAGTATTTGAAACAGAAAATGCCGGACAACCAGGATGTGATTGAGACGATTGAAGCGATTGGCAAGAGTCGTCTGGTGCCGAGTAGTAGCGATCATTGACACGTGACGGCCGAGAATGGCAGTACACCTAACACCTAACACCTAACACCTAACACCTAACATTTGTCACGCGTTTGTTTTATTAATCGATGCTATTGGCCGGACAGCGAAGCGACGGGCCAATTACTGACCGAGTTGTGCGAGTTTCTGGCGCCGCGGTGGGAGGTAACCGCCATTGCAGGACAGCCAAATTGGGAAATCGAAAACGAAACATTCGTTCGTTCGGGGGTCCAAACTCGAAATGGCGTAGCGATTCATCGATTGCTTCATAGCCAGCTCCCAAAAAGCCAAAGATTTGCTCGAGTTCGGAATCTAGTTTCTTTTACGCTGGCCGTAAGGCGGTGGGGAAAAACGACGGGAAAGAATTTCGTCGCACCGATTTATGAAAGTTCATCAGCCGAGCGAAACAGCAATACAAACATCAAATCTGAGATTATCGTCTGCGAAACAGATCCGTTCCTTTTGCCGCTCGTTGTGGGCCCGATGGCTCGACGACGGAAAGCCAGGCTCATCTATTACCTTCAAGATATTTATCCAGACGTCGCTGTTGCGGTAGGCGTTGCCAAGAACAACGTTCCGATTCGATTCCTTCGCAATCGATTAAAAGCGGAATACTTGCGTGCGGATTGCATTGTGGTTCTGGACGAGGATATGCGCCATCGACTCGTCGATTGTTGGGGCATTCCCAAAAAGAAGCTACAAATTGTCCCAAACTGGATGAACTGCTCGACTGTTACTCCGATCAAGTCTAACAATCCATTTCGTGCGGAACAGCGTCTGGATGACAACTTCGTGGTTATGCACTCAGGAAATATGGGGTTGACGCAACGACTGGATGTGTTGATTGATGCGATGAGGTTGGTTTCAAATCATGTCGCAGAGCGTCGTATAACATTGGCGTTGGTCGGCAACGGGGCTAAACGCCACGAACTAGAGGTTCAGTCCGCCGGCTATGACCATGTAAGGTTTTTTGACTACCAACCTCGTGAAATTCTGGCCGCAAGCTTGTCTGCGGCGGATCTCCACATCGTTTCAATGGACGCAGCCATTACCGGTTGTTTGGCACCTAGCAAGCTTTATGGCATTCTTGCGAGTGGTACTCCCGTGCTGGCAATTGTTCCGGAAGGAAACGCAGTTTGGCGATTGGTCGAAAAAGAGCGGATTGGTTGGAATGTAGCACCGGGTGACCGCAATGCGATCGCCGAGGCTATTCGAAATTCTCTTAGGATGGAACGCAGCGAATTGAAAGCAATGGGTGAACGAGGCCGCGCACTGGCTGAACGATTGTATGACAAGCAAATCTGCTGTGAGGCGTTTGAGGCGATTTTGAAAAGCACTAGCTGATCGAAACTTGCAGGTCTTCGCTCAACAGCAACAAGTTGAGTTGGACGTCGTTTGGATGTAGCCCAAATTGCTCACAAAGCACTCGGCGGTAGTATCGCAACTGAGTGCCGTGAACCTCGGCTCGTTCTTTCGTCCATTCGTCGATGGCTATCGAGTCAGGTCTACGATCGGTTTTGAAATCCAAAATTTCCGCTCGAACCACTCGGTCGCCATCGAAGCCCAGCACACAACGGTCTATCACACCACTCAGCATCTGACCATCAATAATCTGCAGTAATCGCCGCTCGTTCGTCACCTCCAAATGCAACATCCTCGGCTGATGCCATGCTCGGTAGCGATCGGCACTGAGCGCAAGCAACACCGAAGGCTTCTCGCAATACTGCACGAACCGATCGACCCATTCGTTGATCTTAACGTGCGCCATTTCTTCTTGCGTTAGCGTCGCGCCCGCGATCTCTTTGAGGCGCTTCTTGCTCGGTTTGAAGTCTTCGATCCAACCACGAATCTCTTCGAACCAACGGTGCACCAGTTTTCCAACGACAGCGCCAGACGAATTGCTTCCCGCCCATTGGGTTGCTAAATCAACCATCGCCGGTCGACTGGGAGCACTTGGGCGCAGCCAAGGCAGGCGCCGAACGGAATCCGCTGCGAGATTGAGTCGTATCGTTCTAACTCTTCGCTCTTGAATCGCTCGCGATGGTGGTGCATTGATTGGATCGGTTTGCAGGGTCGTCTCAAGTCGCTCGTACCAATTAGGATTGCCAAAGCTCGCCACTGTGATGCCTGGCTGCTCGCTCTGGCCCTGTGTCGCAAAGATGGAATGCAATACCGAGCCCCATCGCTTCTTGGGTGTCGATGAGGGCGATGTGTAGAGATACAAAGCTTGTCGTGCTCGCGTTAGGGCTACATAAAAAACGCACAATGCTTCTGCAAGTTGCTGGTTCGCAAATTCTCGAAAGGCAATTCGCCATGAATCTTGCAGGTGCTTTTGAATATCGCGGTTCATGTAACGAAGCACACCGATGGGTGGCTTCGTTCGGTCATCGTACATAGCCACAAATGTTGGTGGCCTCGAAATGATCGTTTGGTCCAGCGTGGGCAGAAACACTGCGTCGAATTCAAGCCCCTTAGACTGGTGGATTGTCATGACACGGACCGAACTCATTCCAGGTACCGAAACCTTTTGCCGCTCTACGTACTCTACAAAATCATGAATGTGTTGGTTTCGCAACGCATCGAATCGATAGCCAAGTTGAACGAACTGCTTGAGCCTGTCTTGATCCCGTGTGTTGCAATGATTGGCCAACAAGTTGCTTAGATTACCGAGCGTTCGACCAAAGCCGAACGAATCGAGTTGTTCGCGCAAGAACGAGGATAAAAGGATCGATTGCTCAGCGATCTCATTCGGCAGACTCTCCATCAGCGGTGAGTGGCTGACGTGAAAATAAGCCAGCGAGTCAGATGGGTGATTCGCTAGCTTCATCGCACTCAACAAAAGCAGAACCGGAGACGAATCGATGAGCGGGTTGCCACCTTCTTGACTTGCTTCGACACCACGTTCTCGCAACAATCCGATTACCTTTCCGACATCTCGATTCGTGCGAGTCAACACTCCAATCTCGGCATGTGGCGAAGCTTTGTGCAGTTCTGCGATGCGATCGGCAACTTCATCAAGCAACCCATAACTGCTTTCTTCCCCCTCTTGGTCGCGGTTCTTTTCGCAGTCTGCATTTCGAAACTCGACATAGCCTGGCAGACAGTCTTTGGTCGTTTCGTGGTTGGTGAAGTACCGATTCATCCAGTCGGTCACCGCTTGCGTGTCGCTCGATATGATCTCGGCTTCGTCATCGTTGTAGTAACGTTCATGCTTTGCAAGTTGCGTGAAAACAGAATTGACAAAGTCGATCACGATAGGCGAGCTGCGATAGCTCTTGACCAATTTCTCTTGGCGAACGCGTTCGATTTGATTGCCAACGGATTCAAAAATTTCGGAGACGCCGCCTCGCCATCCATAGATGGCTTGTTTGCTATCCCCAACGCAGAAGAACGACTTGTCTTTCGACGTCCCTTGGACGATCGCTTCGGCAAAGGGTTTGATGATGTTCCACTGCATGGGCGAAGTATCTTGAAACTCGTCGAGCAACAGATGATTCACGGGGCAATCAAGTCGGTAGGAAATGTTCTTCATGCCTTCGTCGTCGATTGAATTCGTAACCCGTTGATTGGCGATACTCTGCTCATCGGGGTTGCGATTCTTGGGCTCATCGGGGTTGCGATTCTTGGGCTCATCGGGATCGCGATTCTTGGCGATCGTTTCTTGCATCCATTGCGAGAGACGTTCGGCAATATCATCGAACGATACGATTCGTTTGCGAGTCTTGATTAATTGAAGTTGCGAATGATAATTCGCAAGCAAACGGTAAGCAGCTTCGTTTTGTGCCCGGCGGCTTGCAAGCTCTTCTACGGCCGCTTTCTTGGCGAGTATCTTCAAAGCTTTAACTGCGTCGTCACTGAGTTCCTTGCCTGAGTACTTGGGTGTCTCGTCGTCCGAATTCTTCACCAAGGTCGTACCGAGAAACTCCGCCCATTCGCCTGCTTCGAATTTAGCGACAGCTTTATCGCGGGCGGTTGCGAACGATTTGTGTTCCACATTCGAAACGCGAAACATGGCGAGGGACTTTTCGACTTGTTCAACCGTTGGACCGCGAGGCACATCCAATTGATTCCACGCCTCCTCGGTCGTCTTTCGAAACAAGTCATAGCCCGATGTGACGACCGTTTCAATCTCGCGACGGATACTGCGAGTTGCTTCCCCTTTGGACAGTTGAGATACGAGCGACCTCAGGGTTGCACGGTCCATCGTATCGAACATGCGGCTAATGGCTTCATGTTGCAGTTGATCCGTTTGAAAGGGATCGGACAGCGACCAGCCGGGTGGCAATTTCAATTCTAGGGCAAAGGATTTCGCGAGTTGCGAGTAAAAACTGTCTAAAGTACTAACTCTGAATCGGTGCAAATGCGAACAGAGTCGACCCAATTGATAGCGGACCGTGTCTTTCGTAATCTCAAGCGGTTTGAGAACGCCAACCAATCGCTCGAAGCCTTCCTTCTCCTCAACCGCATCCGACAACCAACTGAGGATGCGGTGTAGGATTTCGCCTGCAGCTTTGCGAGTGAAGGTAGTCGCAAGGATCGAGTCGAGCTCTTGATCCGTGAATAGCAATCGCAGCGCCCGGCTTGCGAGATTGTACGTTTTGCCGGTGCCAGCCGAAGCGAGAATCATCTGAGGTGTGAACCAATCGCGACTAGCTTGCCCCTTGGCTTGATGCACATCGAGTCTCAGTTTGTTCGGAGGGACCTCTTGTTCTTCGTGTCGGCGTTTGGCGATTGCTTCATGCGAACGGTCCAGTCGCAGCTTTGATTCGCTGCTTTTCAACTTTACGTCGGAGGCTGGGTTCTCATCCAACCTGAGTTCAGGGACAGGGTGGATGGCTGCGGCTAACTCTTGCTGGCGTTTAGCATCTTGTTCAGCCATTGCGATCGATTGGTCCCAGCGTCGCACGACGGGATATTGCGTGATCGCGTTATAGTCATCGTTCGAATGGATTCCCTTATATTTCGGGGGCAAAAATTGGCCAGCCATGACATTTCGAGCAATATTTTTGGCGGATTCGATCGCTTGCGCGTGTTGCTCGAGAGTGAAATCGGCGGTGATAAATTGTGTTTCACTAGGATTCTTGGGAAGCAGGATGTAGCCGAAATTAACTTTGCTCAAGTCCTCAATTTTTAGAGTTTTGATCAATAGACCATAGAGTGGCAATTGCCAGTCGGTCCAAGAGCCGTTCGGCTTTAAATGAGCTTCCTTGGGTTTGCCCGCATGGTCACCTGTTTTATAATCCCAAACGTTGAACTTGCCATCCCTTTGGTTGTAGTCGATTCGGTCGATTCGGCCGTGAATGATCATTGACTTGCCATCGATATCGAGCGTTACACCGTCTGACTTTTCGACTTGGTGCTCGATGTATTTGATGCGCCATCCATTAGCGGCTTGTGCGGCTTGATGGACTGCAAACGCTTCGATCCTGCGTTCGGCCTGTTCAAGTTGGATTTGCAACGCGGGCGTTGGGCTAACGCCAAATTTTGATCTCGCGATGGTTTTCAATTGATCGATGAGCCAATCGGCGATCGATTTGGGATCGGTCGAGGCTGCAACGGGAGAGTCGATGAGACCTTCGAGGCAGACGTGGAGCAGATCGCCGAATCCTCCTCCGTCTAGTTCCAAACGTTCGTGCTCGAACGCCTTAACCTTTTCGACCCTGTTCAAATAGAAGCGATAGGGGCACTGATCGTATTTCTTGAAATCGGTAACAGCCATGTCGCGAACGAATTTGTCCGGGGCGGGTACTGGGATCGGGATATTGGTTTGACCATCGCGAGGCGTCCAAGAGTCATAGACCAATTGATCTACTGGCGTTTCTTTGGGTGACAGTAATCGCTTCACGCGGTGCGCGAGCAAATCGGATGGCACCGCTAACAGCAACCGGCTGGGAGTTTGAGGATCTCCGTCGAGGCTTAGGTGATTGAGTACAAATTCGACGCGTTCGCGAGAGTGAATCAGCGCTAACATGGCGTAAGCATCCCGAGCATATCTACGTGCGTTATCCATCAAACCGAGCAGCGAGCGGAGCTGGTTTGGTAAAAACGGATCTCCGTTGACGCTTTCTGGCACGATCCCGTCGTGCAACCCGGTAAGCATTAAGATACGGGCATCGTCCAGCGTCAATTCCAACCAGCCAAGCATTTCGATGGCGGTTTCATCTTGCGGCGGCGGAACGTTGACCTTTTCGAGTTGGTTTTGTAACCAAACCATCGTTTCTTGAAACGTCGCGACCGTATCGAGATTGGCTGGCAGTTCCGCGAGTCGGTCCAAAGCTGAATTAATTTCGCCGCAAGCGCGCAGAGCTAGATTGCCAACGAGTTCGTTCCGATCGACTTGGACATTTTCGTAAATCGACTTCAACACATCGCGAAGCGGCGCTGCCCACGACGTTAGTTTGGCATTGAGCATTCGCAGCGGCTTGACCAACGCGTCGACCTGGCCGAGCACCTTAAGGAAGACATCTCGGCTTTTGCCTTTTGGCCATTCAGGAATGTTGACACTGCGGATGAGAGTCGCCTCTTGGTATTCATCCAGCTTGGATAAAAAATCGAGAGGCAAAGCGGTTTCGACAGTGGACTTGTTTATTGTTGCTGTTCGAATAAGCCAAGCGTGGATTGCGGGCGAACGAACCAAGCTGCTGAAGACATCAATGGAACCGTCAACAAGGTATTCGCCAAGGAGTTCGACGACTCGCATTGGAGGAGTCTGAGTGACAGAGGTGCCTGGTCCATAACGCAGTGCGATCCCGCTGCGAGCCAACGTTTCTTGCAATGCGGGTACAATCTGAGGTTCGGGGATTCCCACAGTAATATCGTGAACAGAGTAATCGTCCCCAAGCTTGGCGAGCTGTGTTGCCAGCTCGTTGGCTGCATCATTGGCGCTCGAGCGAACGTGCAAGTGAGCGTCGTCGATTGGGATTTCGATGTCTTGCCAATAGTCGGACGCAAGGGTTCCGTCGTTGTTGAAACCTGCGGCATACGAGGATGGTGCACCGACAAGAACGTGGACGCTATCCGAAACAGCGGAAAGAAAGCGGCGTTGAGCTCGGTTCAAGTCGACGGCACCCACTAAAATAATTTCGCGATCCGTTTTCACTTCCTCATGATCGATTGCAAACCGCCGCGCAGATTGCACGTCCCACAAGCCAGCCAGATGAAGTTCATCGAGATAAGCTCGCTGCAATTTCGCGAGTACTTGCCAACGTATCTCTTCTGAGGAGTCTTTGAGCTCGGTCGTTACGTCATCGAAATCGACGAGGTCCGAGGAAAGCTCACGATGAAGCGTGCTAAGCATTCGCGCCAGATCCATCCACGGTCGTAGTTCAGTGGAATCTGGCACTTCGAATAACAGTGGCTTGAGCATTTCTCGATCGGCGGCACGGAGCACTTTGGTCCATGCCAGGACTTGTTCCAGATCGCTCGCGAAAGGGAGCTTCGCCGTATAAAGCTGCTCAGGAAGTGTACCGATGGTGAGCGATTCGGGTGGCCGAAGCACAAGCGAGAGTTCGCTGGCTCGACTGGCAATCAATTGCGTTAAGCGTCGGCTTGCCAATCCTCCGGGTAGGACCAGCAAGCATCTGTCCATGTCCCAATTGTTACCGCGAGTGTAGTGCTTGAGCAAAAAGTCGCAGGCTGCATGCAGAATCGGTTGGGACCAACCCAAAAAATACAGTTGCAGCGTTTGTGATTGCTCGAGGAGAGGGCGACGTTGACGAAACGGAATCTTGGTAGTTGCCATAAATGAAAAACCTCCTTGCAGTTCCGATCAGGATGAAGAATGCTAGCGGACGTAGCAGACTTCATTAGGCATTCCATTGTTGACACGTCTGGTCACAGAGTTCGCCCTCATGGCGATTTTCGCTGATTCTCGAATTCTTACAAGCACAAGTAAAACACAGCCGACAAAAGTCAAAGTAGTAGGCACATTCCATGTGCCGTCCACCTGCGCGTGTACGAACAGAAAGAAATAGTGCTGGCCTTGGGCGAGGAGTGTCGGAAAAGGAGCTATAGTTACCCTTTTCTTTTTCAGCGACTCTGGGCGAGCTGAGAGAGTGTCAATCGAAGCTTAGAGACAGCAATCCAACAAGGTCAAATCACATGAATCGAGCGACTGCTCAACTGCTACGCGGACTCTCATTAGTTGACACAACGGCGTTAGTTATTGGTACGGTGATTGGCACCGGGGTCTTTCTAAAGGCTGCGCCGATGGCACAGGCCGTTGGCACGCCGGCCCTTGTTTTGCTCGCCTGGGTAGCTGCAGGACTTCTGTCTTTGGCGGGCGCGTTGACTTATGCGGAATTGGGGGCCATGATGCCTGAAGCTGGCGGCGAATACGTTTTCCTGCGTAAATCCTATGGGGAAGCCGTTGCTTTTCTCTTTGGTTGGCAGCGATTTATCGTCGCCGGTAGTGCTTCCATTGCCACCCTGGGTACCGGCCTAGCGATTTTTTTGTCCAGCTTTTTGCCGCTCGGAGCCGTTTGGCTTGAACGCGACGTTAGCCTGCTTGGTCAAACCGTGCACTGGCAATTTGGTGCGAAACAGATTGTGGCAGTTGCCGTCATTCTCTTGATGAGCGGCATCAATTGCTTGACGGTCATGGTCGGCGGACGAGTTCAATTGGTGCTGACTGTTCTCAAAGTTGCGGGGATTGCATTTGTGGTTATTGGTGTTTTTGCCGCATCCGGTACAGCCACTTGGAGCCACCTTCGCCAACCCGTAGACACGCCTGTTTGGAGCGGTTGGACGCTGTTTGGTACCGCTATGTTGGCCGCACTATGGGGATACGATGGTTGGAACAATATGCCGATGGCTGCCGGTGAAGTACGAAACCCGGGACGGAACATACCGCGAGCTTTAATTCTTGGAATGGTTGCCGTCATGGCGATCTACTGCGTCCTGAACTTGTGCTATTTCTATGCCTTGCCGTTTGAAGAGATTCGCTCATCGAACTCAACACAGTATCGCGATGCACTTCCCGTGGCAAGCAAAGCGGCCGGTACATTTTTTGGCGATTTCGGCGGTCGCTTCATAGCCCTGGTTTTCGTCGTTTCTGCCTGTGGTGCCCTGAACGGTTCCATTCTCGCGAACGCACGCGTTCCTTTTGCGATGGCTCGCGACGGCCTCTTTTTCAGTCGGCTAGGTCAGCTCAACACCGAAACGCGGGCGCCAGTTGCTTGCTTGGTCGTTCAAGCTATTTGGGCTTCCGTGCTGGCGCTCTCTGGCACTTTTGATCAACTGACGGATTGCTTGCTGTTCGCTGCGTGGATTTTTTATGCGCTGGTAACCTCATCGATATTTGTGCTTCGGCGGAACTTTCCCGATGCCGATCGTCCGTATCGAACCCTCGGATATCCCGTGGTTCCGCTGGTGTTTATTTTCGTTGCAGTATGGCTAATCATCAACACGCTCATCACCAAACGGGTCGAATCCGTAGCCGGCCTGATACTCATTGCCGCCGGCATTCCGCTCTACATCTATTTCAAGCGATCAACCTCAAAGCCAGCGTGAGACTCCCTGCGTCCGCCTTTGTTTGCGAAATGCAAAGTGGCACGGCCTCTACAGCTCAAACAGGGTATTTACCCGTTTTTTCCTAATTCTTTCAGGACCCAGTCGGCAAAAGGTGCAGGCACGCTCCGCCGTGCCGCTCGCAGTCAAGCTTTTGCTAGGATTCTAGGTGGACGGCACATGGAATATGCCTACTATTTTGACTTTTTGTGGGCTGTGTCTTTCTAGTTGACAGCGGGTTGCCGTCGGGGCTACACTATGGCTTGGTTTGTCAATTTCTACACTTTAGGTGGAGTTTTCCCAGATGAAAAATTCGTGGATCGTCGGTTTGTTTGCGTTCGTGGTTGCGTTTGCCACAGTCGGTATCGCGGCTGATTCCAAAGTAGCTGTCGACAAGTTGAAGTGCTTCATTTCCGGAACTGCGGTAAAGGAAGACAAGACGAGCGATTGGAAAGACGGCAAGGTTTACTTCTGCTGTGGCAATTGCCTTAAGAAGTTTGATGGCAACAAAAAGGACTTTGCTGCAAAGGCAAATCATCAACTGATCGCTTCCAAGCAAGTTGAACAAAAGGCATGCCCATTCTCGGGCGGTGAAATCAAGAAAGATTTCGCAGTCGAATTCAAAGGTGCAACCGTCGCTTTTTGCTGCAACAACTGCAAGGGCAAGGCTGACAAGATGTCCGACGATGATAAGGTCGCAAATCTCTTCGGCGAAGATGCTTACGCAAAGGCCAAGTTCGCGAAGGTTGAAGCCAAGAAATAATTCGAATACGTTCGAAGATTCCGAGAACCCTGCCAGTTGAGCAGGGTTTTCTTTTTTACCTAAGCGGTTTTTCGAAATGATTGCAGTATCCAGCCCGAAAATCGTCATTGTCGGTGGTGGGATCATCGGACTCTCGGCCGCGCTGGCTTGTCTGCGAAAGGGGGCCGATGTCACCATTATTGACCGGCTCGCGTCGGGTGGCGACAACTGCTCCCGTGGGAACGCAGGGATGATTGTTCCAAGTCACTTTGTTCCGCTGGCTGCCCCTGGAATCTTCGGCCAGGCGATGAAGTGGATGCTCGATCCAGAATCCCCCTTCCATGTAAAGCCACGACTCAGTTGGGACTTAATGAAATGGGGGCTGCGATTCTACTTGGCATCGACGGCTAATCAAGTCAAAGAGGCGAGTCCACTTCTACGCGATCTCAATTTTGCATCTCGAGACTTGTATGTGCGCTGGAACGACGAAGGGATCCAATGTTCGCTCGCCAAAAAGGGACTGTTGATGCTTTGCGGTACTGAGAAAACACTCGACGAAGAGGCTCATTTAGCCCAACGTGCCCGCGATCTAGGTGTTCCCGCTCAAGTCCTCAACGCGGACGAAACGAGTGCCTTGGATCCGAACGTTACGTTGACGATCGCAGGGAGCGTTTACTATCCCAAGGATTGTCACCTCGATCCCTCTCAGTTGCTTGCGTCCTTGCGAAATGAGATCACGAAACTAGGTGGCGTATTCAAATACGATTGCTTGGTTAAGAATTGGAAAGCTGGGAGCAACTCCATCTACGCAATCGAGACCAATCAGGGTGACATCGAAGCGGATGAGTTTGTTCTTTGCGGTGGCGTCTGGTCCGAAGGGCTTGTTCATTCTCTGAAAATTCAATTGCCGATGCAGCCGGGAAAAGGTTACTCGCTAACTCTTCCCAACCCGATTGAGCTTCCAAACGTATGTTCGATCCTATGCGAGGCAAAAGTTGCAGTAACTCCAATGGGTAGTGCGTTGCGTTTCGGTGGAACGATGCAGATTGGAGAACTAAATCAATCCATCGATCCACGCCGCGTCCATGGCATCGTCAAAAGTGTGCCAAAATTCATGCCTAGGTTTCGCGTTCAGCATTTCGAAGGCATCCAGCCGTGGTGCGGGCTTAGGCCAGTTTCTCCAGACGGTTTACCCTACATCGGAAGAACAAAGGCCTGGAAGAATCTGACCATCGCGACTGGACATGCGATGATGGGATTAAGCCTTGGCCCAATCACCGGAGAGCTTGTCAGCCAAATACTCCATGGGATACCGACCAAGATCCCCTTGGACCGCCTCTCGCCGGACCGATATTCAGTCTAATTTTTCGGTTCGAACGTGCCTTGCTTGCCTTCTTTGCCTTGCAGCAATAACTGATCGCCGGCGGCAACGCCTGATCGGATTTCAATGAGATCACCTTGTTGGCGTCCCAACGCAACAACTTGTTCTTTCATTTTCCCGTCAACAATCTTCCAGACCTTATCGACGCCCGCAAAACGCACCAACGTGGACGATGGAATCGCGATCCCTTTGGCATCCGGCTCGACTGCAATAACACCCTCCGCAAACAGACCACTTCGAAGCGATCCGTCCGAATTATCGATGCTAGCTTCGAACACCAAGGAACGGCTTATAGGGTCTAGGCTCGGGCTGATCCTGGAAATGGCAACCTTGCGCACTTGATCGCTTAGATCGAATCGCAAGTCAATCGCTTGGCCAATTCGCAAATTTTGAGCGTAGCGTTCTGGTACGCTCCCGCGAAAGCGAAGTGTGGTTGTTTTGGCGATAGTCATCAATGGTTGGCCTGCCTGAACATAAGTGCCCGTTGAGACATATCGCGACTCCACGACACCGTCATAGGGAGCGAGAATGGTCGCTTCCGATAGTCGCTGGTGCGCCAAATCTCGCTGAGCCGACTGAACTGAGATCATCGCGATCTTTTCTCTTACGCCGTTTTGGGCGGATGAGTGACGAGCCGAAGCTACCCGTTCTAACGATTCGGCAACTTCCAGATCGGCCTCGCTTACTGCGTTGCGATCCGAGAGTGGACGAATTCGTGACACCGCCTGTTTGGCTTCATCCCAAACCGCTCTGGCTTCGCGGACAGGCGGCGCATTGTCTGGATTTAGGTTTTCGAGGGGATCACCTGGCTTCAGGCCCACGGCCGACCTTGCCTGCAACAACTGCGCATCCATTTGTTGGGCCTGCAGCTTGAATTCGATGGTATCCAACTGAACCAGCAGTGCATCAATGGCTACGCTGTCCCCCAAATCGACGGGAACACTCGCGACCTGTCCGGCAACCTTGGAACCCACGGTTGTGACTTCGTCCGCGACCAAGGTCCCCTGGCATTTGATCAATTTGGGCCAAGTGATTTCGCCAATTTCCAGGGCAGTTCCTTGAATCACAGGTTCTTTTGGCGGTTCGGAGGATTGGGCGGTTTCCGATTTTTTGCATCCGTGCCCACTCGCAATCGCAACGGCGAAGGCTAAGACGATACCCGCGCGAAACACGGGCGGCTTGAAAGTCGAAGGCATAAGCATCAAAGAGATCGTGTCGTTTGCGATTGATGGAGGGAGTGGATTGGTGGGAGGCATTCTCGTCAAATGCCCCGCCCCATTGTGATTGCGGCGGCCAGAAACATCAATGATGATCAGTAATTCTACCCAAACCCCCCAGTTTTCCAGGATTGTCTTCCCCGTTTCCTTCTTGCCAGGTATTGTCGCACCACGGTCAACTCCCCACCCGGTTCCTCCCTTCCCCAAACACGAAATCCACGGACCGTACGCAAGCAATGACGTTCGCAACCCCCCTTCACAAATTGATGTTCACCATGAGTGCAGCCACTGGCTGGTTGCTCACGTTGAGTCTTTTGCTGAGTTTTTTGGGTTGCGGTGCCACTAAATCCTTTACGGCGACCGAGCAACTTTTGATGTCCGACGCCGTTGACTCGACCCTTTCCAAAATGGACTTCCGAGCACTATCTGGGCACAAGGTGTTTCTGGATACAACGTATGTCGTGGGGGCAGGAAAAGTCATTCCGGGCGTTGCAATGCCTGCAAACCTTGTGAATTCAGACTATGTGATCAGCGGCTTGAGGCAGCAATTGACAGCCGCAGGTTGCATGTTGGTTGATACGCGTGAACTTGCGGAAGTCATTTGTGAGGCAAGATGTGGCGCATTGGGAACGGACGGTCACAGCGTTACCTACGGGATCCCCGCGAACAACTTTTTGAACAGCGCATCGAGTGTCATACCAGGAACTCCGACGTTGCCTTCTATCCCGGAACTATCGGTTGCCAAACGGGAAATGAAGAGTGCCGCAGCGAAGGTCGCAGTCTTTGCATACGATCGGGAAACCCGCGAACCGTTGTGGCAATCGGGGATCACGCAGGCGGGCAGCAGCGCCCGAGATACGTGGATACTGGGGGTCGGTCCGTTGCAATATGGAAACATTTACAAGGGGACACGATTCGCGGGAAAACGCATTCGACCTTTCGGTATTAAATCGGATGAGATGCACATTGCACAGCGTTCGAACGGAGTCGACTACCGGAGCAACTATTTGTTCGCCAACAAGCTATTCGGCACCAAGGCTAGTGATGAAGCGATTGTGAATTCCTCGTCGCCCTCGTCAACGCCCGAGACCAATCCTACTCAGATTCGAGTGAGCGATTCAAAACTCGGATCCGAAAAAGTGGTAAGGTAGAGAGTGGACTAAGATTCTCGACACTTCGCCGTTGTGATTCCTGCGACGCGGAGCGTCGCACAACGAAGACGAGAAGGCCCTTCACTTGCAAAACCCACAAGCATGATTGTTAATGCTTCTTCGGAGACACCGACCGGATCTCTTTTTCAATTCCGCCCTTTCCGGCATTATTGGACATCCCGTGTTTGTTCCATGAGCGCGTATCAAATGCAGGTTGTTGCAACGGGCTGGTCCGTCTACGAGCTGACACGCGATCCGCTCGACCTTGGGTTTGTCGGACTTGTCCAGTTTGCTCCTCGTGTTGCGTTGACGCTATGGGCTGGGGCGGTAGCGGATCGATATGATCGTCGCTTGATCGCTTGTCTTTGCACCGTGGTGCAGATGGTCGCGTGCACCCTACTTGCATTGGGAAGTTGGTCGGAGATCCTGTCCCGAGAAGCGATATTCGGATTGATTGCCGTGATTGGGTCAGCCCGTGCCTTTGAAATGCCGACGATGCAATCGTTGCTGCCGAATGTTATTCCTGAATCCGCGTTCCCACGAGGATTAGCTATGTCGACTGCAGCAACTCAAATTGCCATCATCGGAGGCCCTGCATTGGCCGGGCTTATTTTTCTGGCTGGGGTAACAGCCGTTTATGCGGTTGCAGCCGCATTGTTCATTGTGGCGAGCGCGATGATGCTGACCATGCCCGCGATTCGAATCGCAAACGTCCGAGTTCGTTCAAGCGAATCGCTCCTGGCCGGTATTCACTACATCGCTTCGCAGCCTGTCATTCTTGGAGCCATTTCGTTGGACTTGTTCGCGGTGCTGTTCGGAGGGGCAACGGCGATGCTTCCGATTTTTGCTAAGGACGTACTGCACGTGGGTCCTACAGGCCTTGGCCTTTTGCAAGCTGGGCCAGCGGTAGGAGCTTTGGCGATGACTTATTTTTTATCTCGCCATCCACTTCAGCGGAACGTGGGGCGGCGTCTGTTTGTTTCGGTTGCGATCTTTGGGGTGGGAACGATCCTTTTCGCCCTTTCAACTTCGTTCTGGTTGACGTTTGGTATCCTGATCGTGATCGGTGCAGCCGACTGCGTAAGCGTGGTTATTCGTCAATCGCTTGTTCAACTCGACACGCCGGATGACATGCGAGGTCGGGTCAGCGCCGTGAACTCTGTGTTTATTGGGGCGTCGAATCAACTCGGCGAATTCGAATCTGGAGTTATGGCAGCGGGTTTTGGAGTCGTTCCGTCGGTCGTCCTCGGTGGGCTGGGAACGCTGCTTGTCGCCGGACTCTGGTTGCGTCTCTTCCCAACACTCGTCCACAGGGATCAGCTTTGAAAGGTTCGCATTGGCATTTTGCAAACCAACGAAAAGGCCGCTTGGATCGCAGCAGGCCATCCAACCTGCGTTGTTCATTACTCTATCCAGGGCAACCTGCATGATCCCCACTGTCCATGATTTTCATCCACACTAACTTCAAGCATCGACAAGCGAGGGCCAATTTGCGAATAGAGCTTTTTCTTGAGCTGTGTCGCAATCCACCAAGCAATTTCTTCGGCAGTTGTGTTGGCGATCGGCAACAACATGCAATCCTCGCGAGGAAAGACCCACCGTTTTTTGCGGAATCGCACCGTCACTTCGTCGATTTGCTCGTCCACTTGGATCATCGGATGCATTGTCGGTAGCAGCATATGGTGATCCAGTTGCTTTACCAATTCTGACAATGCGTCACGGAATGCAATAAAGTCAATGACATAGCGATTTTCGTCCAGGTTGCCTTCGACTTCTGCTCGCAGTCCGTAGTTGTGTCCGTGCAAGCATTCACAGATGTCCCCTGCAAACGTAATGAAATGAGCCGATGAAAAAACCAATTGTTCTTTCTGAAGAAGCACGCGAAACGTTGGTGTCGTGGTAATTGCCATTTTATTTTTCGTTTTTGAGACCTTTTGGAACGCGAGACCCGATTTGCCTTCGGATCCCTTGAGCCCTAATTTTAAGCGGTCGACAAGTGGCAGCTGAAAATTCGACGAAAATCGTGTATTCTTTATAATGTTTTGTTTGTCCGACACCCGAAGCGAAAACCAGTATGTCTGATCCTGCGGACGATGGCGTTGAGATGAAGCTAGACCAAGCTTTGCTTGAGTTTATGCGTCGTTTTGATGCTGGAAAAGTGGAAGATCGCGACTCCTTTCTGGCCGAATTCCCCGATCTAGCCCCTCAATTAAGGACTTTGCTCGACGCGGCAGACTGGATCGAAAACATGGCCGGCCCCACCTTGGGCGAGTTGGCCCGTTCAGCCTCGAAAATTTCCGTTCCGAATGCACGAGCAGATGCAGATAATGCTGAGCCAACTTCTAACGCAATCACGCCGCCAGTCCCTTCCGCTTCGAAAAGGGATGGCCAACCGAATCGTCGAACGCAAATTTCCATCAATGACTCGACTTTGCCCCCGCAAACGAACCAAGTAGATTTCAGTTTAACGAGTTTACCTAACCCAGATAACTCTCAATCGATTCTGCCCTATCGTTTCGGTGACTATATCCTCGAACGCGTTCTTGGCCGCGGTGGAATGGGAGTGGTCTACTTGGCATATCAAGTGCAACTGGAGCGCCGTGTTGCCATCAAGATGATCCGATCGGGTTGCTTGGCCAGCGAGGTGGAAGTCGATCGTTTCTACACCGAAGCGAGAAGTGCAGCCAGCTTGACTCATCCGAATATCGTAACGGTCTATCATTGTGGCGAAATCGACGGCCATCACTATTTCTCGATGGACTATGTTCCGGGGACCGACCTCGCAAAGCGAATGGTGTCTGGGCCGATGTCGCCGAAAGAAGCCGTTCGATATGTTCGAGATGTAGCCCGCGCGATCGATTATGCTCACGAACAAGGAGTGGTTCATCGCGATCTCAAACCGGCCAACGTGTTGATCGACGAATCGGATGATGTGGTTGTAACCGATTTTGGTTTGGCCAAACAAATGGACTCGGACAAAGGCCTCACGGCAACCGGAGCGATGCTGGGAACTCCAAGCTACATGTCGCCCGAACAAGCAGCCGGAAACAATGCCGATCAAGGTGCTTCGACCGATGTGTATGCGATAGGGGCTGTCTTGTTCGCTTTGCTGACCGGCAAGCCGCCGTTCCAAGCCGATTCTGTTTTGCAGACGATCATGCAAGTCATCAATCGGCCCGCACCCACCGTTCGGCAATCCAACCCCAATATTCACACGGACCTCGACACGATTGTCACGAAATGTTTAGAGAAGTCGCCCGCAAGACGTTATGCTTCGGCTGGTGAATTGGCGGACGATCTGGACCGGTTCTACCAAGGAGTCCCGATCCAGGCGCGCCCGCCATCTTTCGTGCGACAAGCCAAGCATTGGTTGGCACACGTCCCGCTGGTGGCCGCCATTACTGGAGTTCGAAACGTTGAGCCAACTCGCTCGCAACGCATTGCCCAAAACATAATGATTGCTGCGGGTTTCGGAGCGATCATGCTCTGGCTCGCTGGCGGGACATTGAGTGAGTACTGGCGAGACACGTCTTTGCCGCGAAGATTGACGATCGCCTCTGGAACGCCTGGTGGTATGTATTATGAATTGGCAGGCAAGTTGGCCGAGCGAATGCAAATCAACAGCGGGCGAGTATCGCAAGTTATTGCAACCGATGGGTCCTTGGAAAACCTCCGGCAGCTCGAGAACAACCATGCGCACATGGCATTGATGCAAGAGTCGTCCGTGCGTTCGGATCAAGTTGCTGTTGTAGCACCGCTTTTCTATGAAGCTGTCCATTTCTTAGTGCCTGGCGACTCAAGCATCGAAAGCATTGATCAATTGGTTGGAAAGCGAATCGTGATGGGTTCCAAAGACTCGGGGACGCGACAAGCGGCAACGCGATTGCTTAAACGTTTCAAAGTGACTCCCGAAAACAGTACCGTTTTGGAAAGCGATTGGACACATATTGACAGTATCAAGAATGTAGATGCAATTATCGCCGTCATCAAAGTTGGACAACAAGGCATAGCCAACCTGCTCAAGGAGAACCGTTTTCGGTTGCTGTCGATCGACAATGCCGCTTCACTGGCTCTTGACGAACCAATGTTTCGATTGTTCGAAATCTCCAATAAGGTGTATGGCACATCGACCAAGAATGCAATCCAAACATTGGCCACAACAGCATTGCTAGTCGTCCGAAAAGATGCTTCAACGCGATTGGTCAATTCATGCCTTGAAGCCGTTTACGAAAAATCACTCCAAGCAGACGGATTCATTCCGGTCGAACAGGCTGCCAACTGGCAAGGGTTGCCGTACCACGAAGCTGCTCGCAAGTATTTTGCTCAGTTCGAAGGATCCAGATAGTCATGTCCAGACACAAACGCGAACGTTGGTACAGCCTTGACGGCCAAAGCCAAAGCCGGTCAACCGCATATGCTCGCTCGAGTGGAACACGCCGCGTTGTGTCCTTGATCATCTTGCTCGCGCTGGTGTTGGTACTCATTCAGCAAACATCCGACACCAAGAAAGTGGAGCAGGTTGCCACCGCCATAGGACTCTTGCCCAATCCGAATCAAGGCTCCGATCCGCAATCGATCGATAGCGTTTACATTGAACCCACCCTTGTATCTAACCCCGATAACCGCGAATGGATCTACGAATCCATCGCCCTCGAAACAGCGAATCAAGAGGTCCAGATCAATCGTTGGATTTGGGAGGCGCTGCTAAAGCGGGCGTCCCCTTCCACGGTCGCATCGCTCGCCCAAAAATTCTTTGCAAAAACAGTCGAACCCTCGGAAGAGGATAATTCGACCGCGAAGTTGTCCGAATGGCAGTCTTGGTTCACAGACTCGCAAATCCTACTATCGCAGTGGTCGACGATCGAATCGCAAAATGCAGAGGCTCTCTTTCTGGACGAAGAGGCCAAGGACGCACAGGCCAAGGACGCACAGGCCAAGGACGCGCAGGCCAAGGTTGCCGAATCACCAATCTCCCGGTTCATCGTCTGGCTGAACACGCATGAGGAGGTGTTCGGGACCGGCGTTGTAGATGGGTTGCCCGACGAATCGGATGAGATGTTGCGTGGATTAAAACTTGCATTGGACTCGAAACTTCTTGAGGGGGTGTTCGATTGTGAGCCTTGGTGGCCAAAGGAACGTGTCACCTTGGTCCGAACATGGCAAAGGCTTGGTTTGCTTCGCGATTTATTGGCAAACAACCAAACTAGCCTCGCTAGTATTCCGAAGGTGATCGTCCCTCAAATCGTTTCCGAAACCCATTCGATTCGTGGGCGACCGATTCGTCTTGAGGGAACGATTGTTAAGCTGGATCGCAAGCAATCGATTGAGAAATCAGGGTTCGGCCAATGGTCCTATCAAGACGTATGGCTCAGGCCCAACGATGCAAGCAATCAACCCGTTTGTGTCTCAGTGCCCGCTTCGAACGTCGACAATAACACGAAAATAGGGGAAGGATCGCAAGTTGTCGTTTGCGGTTTTTTCATCAAACGGATTGCGTACGCCTCCGAACGAGGGGCCGAAGTTGGACCCGTGATTTTAGCTGCTTATGTTGGTCCGAGAAACGCAAAGAGTAATCCTCCCGAAGTTCCATGGATTGAGTTCTCGGCTACTATGACAAGAAAAGGCCCGTCCTGGTCACCACCCGTTGATTACATGACTCCGTTTGCGATTCTGAGAATGAGTTTTGCGCGAACGCTCCAAGAGCTGAATGAGTCACTCCTGCAATCGGGCTTCCATGGGTCAAACATATCGATGGTGCTCAAGCCACTTTTGGAGCTAGAGAGACTATCTCCAGAAGTCGAACTTTTAACGAAAAGCCAACCGAACTGGCCAATCGCGGACAACGCAGCACTGGTGCGATTGTCCGGGCTCGTCACGAAAGTTGAACTTCTGAGGGTGGATCGTCAAGTTGTACCGACCCTCGAGCATTCGTTCGTGTATCGTTGCCAAATTCAGTCCAAGGAGGCGGTGACTTCATCGGCGACCCAAAACGTGAGCGAGCATACGGTCGTTTGTATGTCCGTTCCGTCGGCGTGGTTGTTACCCGACGGATCTCCGTTGGTTGAGATTCGTCAACCTTGTATTTTGAGCGGAGTTAGCCTTAAAGGATCGGACACGAATTTCGTTTGGGCTCGCACCATTGAGTGGAGAAGAAATGTTGTCGACGATGCGGATGTACTTCAGGGCAACGTTGGGCTGATACCGCCGCTCTCTTCACCCGAACGGTTTCTCTTAAATCATGGATGGGATTTAGGGTGGCGCGATTTGATTCATGAAATGGAAACCGAGCCGATCAAGCCGCTTTCGCAGCGAGAGTACGAACCCTTTTTTGCGTTGTTGCGTCTCGCGAACGAGGCTCCTTATACTTCGGATAACATCGCGAGCGAGAAACAGAATCAACCTCGCAAGATCACTGACTTGCTGGAGTCTTTGCGACAAACCAAGAAAGGGGCTTTGAAGCTGGCACTAGAGCGAATGTCGATGAACATGCGAGTCGTGCGCATTTCCTCGATACGAGTCGTCGATCCCGTTCAGGTCTCTCTGCTTGGAACCAACCGGTATTACCAATTGGATGTGATGGCAGATGTAGGTGATCGCTCTTACGAAATCAAGACGGACAAAGAACCGGTGGTCTATTACAAAGAATACCCGGTAACCTGCGTCTCCATCGCAATTCCCAGTTGGTTGCAGGAATCCGATCGAGCTCAAGGGGCAGCAAGTCAGGCGGGTAAGGAAGCAGAAACGGAGATGCAAGTCGAACAGGTGTGGTATCCCCGCATGAAGGCAAGCGGCTCGGGCTGGTTCTATCGATTTTGGAGTTACAAGACGCAGGAGATCACGCAATCCATGGGCCCCGGTAAACGTCAAGTTGGCCCACTTGTTGTGCTGGATTCGTTGCAGCGCACGGCGGTGGGTGCTGACGATGGTGTTTCCTTCGTAAGCCAGATGGTTAACCGAGCGTCTGTCATTATTGGCGTATTGGGAGTGGCTGGGATTTGGTGGTACGTGCGAAAAAGAACGAAAAAACGTCAACGATAGCCCCGTCATGGCGGAGCAAGCCGTTCGGCTAATAGCTCAGCGTGGATTCGATGGCAATCGGCATTGGGATGGTCGTCGAAGGGATCGTAAATCCTAAAGTCGCGTGTGGCATTGTCGAGGAGATAGCTTTCGACCGAAATGACGTTGGCGTCTACCTTTCTTCCCAACGTCTCAATGAGCTTGGCAATCTTAACGGTCTCGGCATCGGACGGATTCTGAATGAAGGCGAACAAATAGAAATCGATCTTTTGCTGATCACAGAGCTGCTTCATGCCCTGCACGGCAACTTCGAAACGCTCTTGATTTTCGCGGATGTACCATTCGTCGATTGTGTGTCCCTCCCAAGGCACGTTGGCAGGCAGAAAATCGGTTGTTGTCGCGGCGTAGATGATTGCGTCGGGACGATGCTTTAGGAGTTCCTCCTCAAGCGTTTGCAGGATATCTTGGGCTTGACCGCCTGCTCTGCCTCCGTTGATAACTTCGATCGACATCCCCCGAAGTCGAAGCAACTGTTCCAAAACGGCAGAGTAGGTGCTTCGTTCGTTTACGCATGCGCCCCATGTAAAGGAATCGCCAACCGTAATGATCCTCTTCCTGTCTGGCGTCTTGGTGGGAAATGGCGTCGTACGTCGGAAACCAAGAATGTCGGCGTAATGATCCACGCCAAGCCAACGATAGCCCCCCACGGCTGCGCCGAGTGGAGCCAGTATTTGCCGTCGTTGTTCCAGTGGCATGCTCGGCACGAGATTCAGGATTGAGGCTAGGGGTTGCCGGAAACGCTGACTCGCCAACGTCACAAAACAAGCCAGACATAAAACTACTGCCAATAAAGCACCATATCTCGGAACGATCGCCGTTGCTTGGCTACCACCCCGTCGGCCCCAACGGATGATTGGTTGTTCTATGTAATGAAACGAAAGGGCGGCTATCCCCAAGGTTGTGAGCAATGCCATGGCACCCGTCAGCCAGAGCTCAGTTCGACCGCTGTGCGCCAACCCGTACGCGACATAGATAGGTAGATGGTAGAGATACATGCCATAACTGATTCGTCCAAGGTACGGTAAAAATGGCAATCGCCCTAACGTCGGAATGCACAGGCCCACAGCCATCAGCCCCGCACCCAATAGATGAATCAAAGTAGGATGATAGCAAAGTTGCTGGTCCGAACTACTCCACCAATGGCTGATCGTGCCCTGACGAATGGCTAAGCACGCAAACACTGCTGCGCCACCTGCCACGAGTATAGGTTGAATCCGCAGTCTGCCAAAGTTTATTGACCGCAACATGGCCCCTTCGTACAAAGCAAACAGGGAACCGAGCGAAAGGGCAGTCAGCTGCGTCAAGGTGATTCGCGACACCACTCCAGCGAAAACATCTGGGTGGACACCACGTGTATCGAGCGCGACCACGATGGCCCAAGCAATGGTAGGTGTTGCCAATACGATACCGATTAGTAACAGGGTAGCCACGCGGCGCGAACAGACGAGCAAAATCAACGGCCACACCCAGTAATAGTGTTCCTCAACGCAAAGGCTCCATAGGTGGGCCACCGGTGACGAAGTCCCATCGGAAGATTGGACATGGAAATAATCGCGAGCCCCGGTCACGAACAGGAAATTGAATGCGAAAGTTGCGCACCACCAAAGCTCATGGCTGTACCAACGCAGACCAACAACCACCAACAAGAGGAAATAGGCAGGCAGGATGCGCGTCGCGCGTTTGTTATAAAACTCAAACAATCGAATGGGAGCGCTGATCAACCCTCGCGTGATCAGAAACCCGGATAAGGCAAAGAAAATCGCAACGCCGACGGATCCCATTTCGGGGGGCCACTTAGGCATCCCATAAAGCGATTCTAAGTGGGCCACTAGAACCAGCAAACAAGCGATCGCTCGCAGTGAGTCGAGTTGAGGAATTCGATCGCGGGGATTCGTCATCTCGCGTCCTCGGCTGAAATAGGAACGAATAGATTAACACCATCCAAAAATCCCATTTTACTTCAACTTGCTATTTTAGCGAAATCCGAGGGCAAACCGCTTAGCGATGGAGCGTGTATGCGGCCTACAATGCACCCTCAGTGCCAAAATCGATTCACGCAGATTGTTTTATCCGGCCACACCATCGCGACCGAGACAAAGAATCAACCTCGCAAGATCACTGACTTGCTGGAGTCTTTGCGACAAACCAAGAAAGGGGCTTCGAATCCGGCACTAGAGCGAATGTCGATGATTCAACAGATCATCCGGTTTGTGGCTTTTGTGATTTATTGTGGCTAGGAAAAATGGTAAGGTGCGTGGCGGTGCTCGTTCAGCAAAAGGATCAAAACGTCCAGATCACATCCAAGCCACCTACGAATTGGCTCTTTGACGCGTTGTCATTGAATGGATTGCCGCTACCGGTAAACCAATCGTAACGCATTTCGGGTCGGACGATCAGAGAGTTAGTTGCTTGCCAGTTCAATCCCGACGAAAGGGAGTACAAATCCCCGATGTAAGGGGGCTTGTTTGGATTCGTTGGGCGATTGAGTCCCAATCGTACGCCATCTTGATCTCGGAACCACTCGAATCGAGCCGCAGATTTCAGTCGCGATGACAACGTGTAGAAAACGTATTGGTCCAGTCCGTACCACGCTGCACCGCTTCCATTTTCAAAAAACTGATTCTGGGTGCCCAGCCATTGGTGGAAAACGTATTGGGTTCGCTCGCCGAGGTCTTGGGTTAGGATCGCGCTATATCGCGTGCGGTTCGTGAATGCCGTGGTCTGTTGATTGGATTCGTTTCCCGTGATGAGTCCAAAACTGAGTTTAGTACGAGTCGCATCGCTATTGAGCGTGACACGATTGAGGAAGGAGACGCTGTCGCTGACTCGATCGAACCCGTTCCAGCCGTTCACGAGTCCCGCATCGATCGTCACGTTATCGGTGGCTGCCCAAGTCCCTACTGCTCCCCAGTGGGTGAAGGGACCAGCAAACATGTAGGAATTGCTTTTGCTGTAGAAGAAATTGACCGGAGCCGGTACACCTTCATACCCCACGAGGGTATAGAAATGTCCTACCTTTAGGTACGCATCTCGATTTCCGAAGGCCGCATAGGCTTGCGGGATGGCAAGTCCCAAGTCTTGTTTGTTCCACCCTCCGCTACCATCGGGATTGACTTCGAGGCCAATCGATTGAGCCAGTAGGAAATCGCGTCCGTAGAGCACATCCATCCGGCCCCCAAGGATGTTCGCGTCCGACTTCTCAACTGCTTTCTCGGCGATGCCGTAGACTTGGTTGAGCATGGTACCGTCGTAGTCGGTTTGATTGTAGATGCCGTTAAAGCGGCTTGCTGGAGAATGATTGTTGGCATAAACTCCGCCGTTGAGCCATCCGCTAAACTCCCAACCCACGGGCTTGCCTGATAACCCGGCACTCCACTCGTCGCATTGCATTGCAGAATTGGGTTTAGCATCGCACATTGGGAGGGGTTCGCTCGCATCTTGAGCGGTGCCAATCACCCCGGTGTTCGCAGAGAACAACAAGCAAGCGATTGTTTTCCAGTTAAGCTTCACGCTTAGTCTCATTTCTCGATAATGGGTTCAATCCAAATTTTTTTATGCCATCAATATATGGCAGCTAACCGCTCATTTCATATAATTTCGGATTGCACGGATGTCAGAATCGAGAAACGAACGGCCCATGCGGTGCACGCACCCCAGACTACCTAGAGCCTCATAAAGGTTTTTTTCGAAGGCAGTATAATCTTCCTGCTTATGAAAGATTGTCGCGCGGAGATTGGCGCGATTCAAAGCGTGATGCAATCATAAGGCCTCATCCGCTCTCGGTGACCTTGGCATATTTCCTCCTTCAGAATGCCTGCTAACCTAACCCTGAAAGAAGTAAGACCGAGGAGTGGTTATGGGCTAGTGGCGATGCCCTCATTCGTCACTAACTCCTTGAATCCCGTTGCCGCATCCGCCGCAGGGGTAGATTTGAGTGCGAAGGCGAGACCAGCATAAATGCTAAGACCGCAAAGAATGGCCCATATCGTTCGTTCCATTTGTTCCTTGGGAACGAAATCAATCGCACTGGAAGTGCTAAAGAGAACAGCCGCAATGACGGAGTAAATCGCGCCTGCTACTGCTCCGCCAATCAACCCGCCTTGGATACCCTTTAGGATTCTGGCGAACGAAAAGGATGGTGTCGTGCAACCCAATCCAATTCCACTACCAACACATGCCCAAATGAAGCATTGCAAGAGTGTGGTTTGAATGAATGGATCGACCTGGAAACCGAGAAATCGAGTGGTCTGCCAGTCGTTTTCGATGCCAAAGGATGCGAACTGCCCGAGAAGAAACCCTCCCAGTCCTGCCAACAACGCCCCGCCTACGACTCCACCTGAGATCGCTGCTACATTCGACAAAGCATTGTTCTTGGTCGCGCCCAGTGCTCCCAGAGCGAGGCCCAGCAAGGCTCCGCATGTCGCGAAGTGAATCGTGTAATTTCCACACAGCATATCGCGGAATGCGACCTTGTAACGAGCCATGTAGGCACCGCTTGGATTCATTGGCACATCTTCGAATTCCATCGGCAACTGGAATGGAGCGGGTTCGGTGGAAATCAACCGCGAACATGCAATGCTTGCAAGCAGTGCAGCAACCGCCAAGCAACCGATCTTGAACTTCGAAAGCGAACTCTGTTGGAGGATGTCGGCCACGGATTCACTACCTATCTTTTTTCGAGCAGACACAACTATTTCAAGTCGAAATCAAACGAGTTGTTTCCCTTGGCATCAACCATCGCTCGCAACCCGGACGAATCGGCATTGGCAAACTTAGCCGGAAGACTATTTTTGGGGCCAGCGGAGCCCGTGCCCGTAGTTCCACCGCCGGCTGCGGGAGGAGCATATTCTGCTGGAAGATCACCGCTGTTGATTTGTCCCGGAACCAACGCACTTGTCTTGGGTGGCTCTACATCAAACTTGGAGATAGACACTTTGTACTGACCTGGGACGGCGCCATCGTTGGGTCGGAACATCGATAGGGAAAACTTTCCGTCCTTGTCGGTCGAGCCAATGGAATTCCCCTTGCCCTCGGTGAGTTGGAAAGTCACGACAGCGCCTTCGACGGGCTTGCCGTTCAGCTTGACAGTCCCGTTCACGGGGTAGGTTGTCGGTCGACCAGAGTCGTTTCCAAAACATCCCAAGTTCAGCATCAAGGATGCCAGTAGTAAACCCATCACAACGAACTTCGGGGCCCAAGCACAAGAATTATTCGAACGAATCATCACTCAAATCCTAAAACGATGTATCAAACCGTAACTGAAAGACCACGGCAAAGTTACCGCAGGGACATCCACAATATCCAAGAAAAAAGTGCAGGCGACAACAATCGCCTGCACTATTAGATTGCTCAAAGCAACTTAGTCGTTCGAAACCACTTCGCCGCCCGACTTGGAACCAAATGCACCCCAAACACCATACAAGCTTGGACCGGAGGTAGGCTGTACGATTCCAGGATTAATGTTGCCAGTATCGATGCTTTGGGAAATGAACTGGACAGAACCATCAGCACGGGACGTATTCACGCCGCCAGTGTGGAGACTGGTAGGAGGGATTACGATGTCAACAGCATCCGCACAGCAAGTGTTTGTGTCCGTTGTGCAACCGGGTGCGTTCGGTCCCAGAACCGTATTGAATCCAACTCGTTCTGCTTGACCATCGGTCCATAGAGATCCAAAAGTTCCTTTGACAGTTACGCCTGCGTTGTAAAATGCTCCAGTACTTCGTGTAAGGCACAAGCCTGGATTGGTGGTCATTCCAGCAACACCCGTTGCAATGCCGATTTGATTCCTAAATTGATTCGCAACTGCGAGCGAAGGATTGAAGCTCGCCTTTAGCCTTTCGCTGAGGGTAATAGTATTGCTGGTTCCATCGGTTATTTCACTCAGCTTGACACCCAGTCTCAAACCAAAAATTCCACGAGGTGTCGTGCTGTCTCGCGCGTTGACAATGGTGTCTCCGATCGAGAACGCATAATTGTTCTGCTGGGTATTGGTGGGTGCATTAAATACTGGTCCATCCGACGGGCATAGCAAATTGCCAGGCGATACCCGCCAAACCACCCAGTTTTGCCAAGCGGCAGGACCGCCAGGTGCGATTACGCCAAGTGGATTCGTTCCGCTTTGGTCACCCGCTTGGATGTTATTATAAAGGGCAGTCTGCTCGAAGTAAGGGAGCAAAAAGACAAACGCCGACAGTCTTTCACCGTTGTGCGTACTGCGATTCGTTCCGACGAAACCAAGACCTGTTCCTGTTCCTCCTTTTCTCGGCGGAAAGCGTTTGAACGCGCTCTCGTAATTGAGAAGCGACAATCCCAGTTGCTTGAGATTGTTCGTACACTGCATTCGCCGTGCAGCTTCGCGTGCAGCTTGGACCGCTGGCAGCAACAAGCCAACCAAAATACCGATGATCGCAATGACCACCAGTAGCTCGACCAGCGTAAAGCCGGTCCTCTTCTTAGAAAAAACTCGAATCATAATGACATTCTCCAGACTAGAAAAACTCGGATGCATTGCGTGGACACAAGGCAATCTTGGCCTCGTACCCCGAAACGCTCAAACAAAAACGACGAGAATCTCAATTTAAAGGAAAAGTATTTTTCAATCTACCTGTTTTTCGGTTTTTGCGCCTTTATTGACCATTAATGCAATGTTAAAAGCGGTTTCAAATAGGTTAGCAACATTGCCGCATCGCAAGAATAAGCCCTGCTAATCCCTCAGGCCCCATACAGGAAATTTTGAGAGCTACCGACTTATGGTTTTGCTGAATACACGGATCGGACTGTTTCGGCAGATAGATAATCGTCCCGGGTCTGACCCCAACTTAGTTCTCAGCCACATCCAGGAAATACTCGCATGCTCGACCGTGCGAGGAGGAGAATCTTTGTCAGAGCAAATCGGGCCGCCGGTTATTTACGGCATCCTCTTTGCCGTTTGTCTTATGCCGTTTTGATCGAGGATTAACTCCGAACAGTTTCCTTTGCCATCCAAGTTGAACTGAATACGAGCATCCACCACGCGATACTCCCATTCGGTATCCGACTTGGGGAAAATCCTAAGAGCTGGCTGACCCGTAAGGTCGACCATCAATCGATCTTCGTCGAGTTTCACTGTAAAGATAAACCCTGGCCCTAGTTTGTAGCGCCCGACGTATTTCTGCATTACTTCGCGTGAGACCTTGACCGCTTTTTCTTTTTCAAATGTTCTCGGTTTGATATCGCTACCTGCCATCATGCGCATCAAGTCTTCTGCTAATCTGTCCACCTCGGAGGTAGCCGTATTGGAAAGGACTACCACACCGGACTTGGAACGCCTATCGATCAGTACCATCGAATGATAGCCGCCCGTTTGGCCATTGTGCCATCGCGTATTCCCATCGCGGGCCACATGCCAACCAAGCCCCATTGCAAAGTCTTCGGAGCGAATTGGCTTTTGATGGATTTTCCATTCTAAGTCAATGGCTTTGCCTAGGTCGTTCTCTGGGGGATCTAGATGAGCTTGGATATAGTTCAGCATATCGTCCACCGTGCTGCGGATGCCACCCGCACCTACGAATGTGTTCAGGTCCCAATTGGATGCCAGCGTTCCGTCCGCCGTATACGGAGAAGCCAGCCGCGATCGAAGGTCATTACTCAATTCGATGACCGTATCGTTCATTTTCAGTGGGACGCAGATCCGGTTCTTCAATAGTTCGGAATAGCTTGAATCGGCCTGCCGAGCCAAAAGATTTCCAAGAAGTCCAACTGCATAATTGGAATACAGCATCTGTTCTCCGGGTTGATGCGTGGGCTTGAATTCGTTTAAGAATCGATGCATATCGTCGGTTGTGTAGCTAACGTATGGGTTTGCTGGATTGTCCATTCGTAGGTTATTAGGGAGCCTGGGTAAACCAGAGACATGGGTTGATAAGTGTTGTAATGTGATAGGCTGCTTGGCTTGCGAATCGAGTTTCACCGAATTGGGAAGGTGTTCTTGTATGGGTTGATCCAACCGAACCCGCCCCGAAAGAACAGCATCCGCTAGCAGGAGGCCCGTGAACGTTTTGCTGACCGATCCGATTTCATAAACCGTTTGCGAATCAGGGACATTCGCTTTGTCTTTAGCGTCCTCGGTGCCGGAACGACGTTTGACGCCATAGCCTTGCGATTGTCGTTCACCTTGGTGGATGATCCCAACGCTCATTCCAACGATTGTTTCACTATCGATGTAGGGCTGGACCAACGCGTTTAGGCGATCCTGGGTCGGCATCTGAGCGAATGTCGAATCAATCAACGCAAACCACGCACAACAACCCAAGGCTAGACAGCACATCTGGATCCTTTGCGAACGAGCGAAAGTTGCGGAGCGAAGATGCGTGTAAGTGATTTTTGGTCCAGTTAGGTTGATGTAAAGCACATCGAGAAGTTCCTTCAAATAAATAAGCATCGGCTACTTTGCCTCTAGGAGTTTCTTCATGGCGTCCATCAGTATGGGTTCAACTTCGGGCGCGACGTTCGATGAAGTCGCGCCCGTCTCGTAGCCACCTTCGGGGTAGGCGGCAGAGGTGCCTATATACCCAGGCCCGTAGTTGCCGTAGGCCGCCATCATCACATGTAGGTCTGGCCGCATGGATTTCGCGGCCAATTGGTATTCGACAAACAACTCGCCAGGAAGATGCAGCATCCTTGTGCCACCGATGCGCAGGCAAGTGATGTCAATCTGGCGACCAGCCTTTACCTGTCGCAGCCACGCGAGTTGGTCTGCAAACGAAATATAGCCCTTGGGCTGTGTTCCCTTCAGCTTGGCAATCAAATCGGCTTCATCGAGATGCGGTGACAACGGAAGACTCACAAAGACACTCTTCCATCCCACGTCCGTTGCGGTTATCGCTTGTCTATTTGTCTTTTCGTATGCTTCACGCATTCCATTGGCCAATCGTGTCGCGAGTATCATCCGATTCGCTTGTGCGCCGTTATTGTATTTGCCAGCGGCGATATTGCCGCCGGCGCCGTTGAAGTGCACATGCATCGCCGCGTTGACGTCCTGGCCGCGAATGAAGCGGGCGATACCTGGAAAATCGGGACTAGGGATCCCTAAACGGTAGTAGCTCTGCGGATGACAAGCATAGAAACTGAGCAAGGCAATCGGGGCGTCACCATTCCAAAAGCTAAGTAGAGACACGACAGGATCGATTAGCCCTTCCGGCAATTCAATGAGATTTGCAACTTTGCAACTGCTGCCACGCATCGCTCCCACTTTTCCGTCGGGTTTGCGATCCACTCGCCGATTGGATGCAACCTCCTGGACAACCGCCTCGCCGTAGCCGTAATGAGTGATCGGCTGAGCATTTGGAAGCGCCGCCCGAATTGCGTCCGACGTTCGCTGAATAACCAGCCGATGAAAGTCTCCTTCAAACCGAGTGTATCCCTGAATATTGAGTTCCTTGATGATTTTTTCCGCTGTGAAGTCACAGCCCGGTGCATCGTGTTGATGGAGTGCATGGACGGCGACTCGCTCCGGCACCGTGCCCGCCGCTTTGGCGAGTTCGCTGCGAAAGACATCGTGACCTTCGTTCGCAATCCCGATCCAATCCACTGCACACAGCACAATGGGCTGTTCCGCACCAAGGATCACGACTCCACGGCAGCGGAGCGTGAGGTCGTCGACGCGTTTGACTGGATCATAAGCCATTGCGGCGCCGAGCGGCGGAGTTGCATCGACATCGAATGTGGCGAGCTTCAAGCTCGTTTGAGCGAGCATCGTTTGCGGAGCAAGCCAAAGTGCCATGACGAGAATCAATGTTTGTTTCATAATCACCTTGGGTCGAGTCAGAGAGATTGGTTGCCGAGTCCTTTGTCCTGTTTCACAATTGTAACCATTGTATCAGCTACTGCTGGCAATATGCTCTTCCGAACTCTCGACTCCCGTCGATCGAAAGGACATTTCCGCCGATGGAGAAATGGCTGCGTTGGACAAATTACCTGAATTAGAATAACGACTCTTGGAGTTCGAGCCGCGTTTGCTCGGTGAGCGGCACGACTGAACCGATCGGCAGCACAACAAGCGCGGTGCTTGGGATAAGCGACAATCCCCCAAAAATACATTAAACTACAGCTGACTTCACACATTTGGAATTAAGCGGGAACGAACACTGGTCTTTCAGCTAGAATAGATGAAACGAGAATATTTCCCTAGGAATCGTTATGTCGAACTCAATATGGCCGGATGGTGATGTTACTGCGGAACTGCTTGTCAACGTCCGAGGCGGAGAATCGTTGGCGGTCGAGCAGTTGATGGACCGGCATCGAAATTCCCTGCGCCGTATGATCCAATTGCGCCTTGATCAACGTCTCATGCAGCGGATGGATGTGAGCGACGTCATCCAAGATGTTTTGATGGAAGCAAATCGTCGACTAACCGACTACTTAGGTAACCCGGTTATTCCGTTTCATTTATGGATCCGGCAAATAGCCAAAGATCGAATTATCGATGCCCACCGTCGCCATCGTGTCTCTGCCAAGCGAAGTATCGATCGCGAACAGCCCCAGACGGGCAAGGGACCTCCGGATCAATCGACCATGGAGCTGGCCAACCAGTTTCGCGACCAGGCCTTGACACCGGCTGCTGCTGCGACCCAACGGGAATTGGCCGAACAGATTGAATCGGCTGTTCAATTGCTTCGCGAAAACGATCGTGAAATCATCCTCATGCGTCATTACGAACAACTCAATAACCAAGAGATTGCGCAGTCTTTGGGATTGACCGAGCCTGCGGCGAGTATGCGTTATTTGCGTGCGTTGAAACGATTGCGCGAGGTCATCGAAGGGCTGCCAACGCTCCACAAGGATCTGCAGGAATGATCCCGAGGGACGCTTCGATATCAAAAAAAGATGCTGCATTGGAACCGTTTTTGCCTCATGAGGGTGACGAAGGTTACGAATCGGATGAACCGAGCTCAGAGTCGGAAGCGAAGTTAGCGTTGCTTGTTTGTGAGTTGACGGATCGCATGCAACAAGGTCAGGCGGTTGATATCCGAGAAATATGCCGTCAACACCCCGAGCACGCTTCGGAGTTGATGTTGCTCTGGGGAACCGTGTTGGTAACGGATGCCGTCGGCGGCGCAGAAGGCCAAGCGATCGATGACGCGAACGCAAAATCTGGGTCGGGCGTATGGCAAATGAGTTTGCCTTGTACCATGGGGGACTATGAACTCCTCGAAGAGGTTGGGCGGGGCGGCATGGGGATCGTCTATCGCGCGACTCAAGTGAGCTTGAACCGCGAAGTTGCCATCAAGATGATTCTTCGTGACCGACTTGCAACGGTGCTAGAGAAGCAACGGTTCTTTGCCGAGGCACAGGCCACAGCGAAACTGGAACACCCTGGAATAGTGCCGGTTTACGATGTGGGTGAAATCGACGGTCGCCCGTACTTTGCCATGAAATACATCCGTGGCAGAACGCTTTCAGATCTGATGGCATCGGGAATGGTGACGCACCGCCAATCCGCAGGTTATCTTGAACAAATAAGTCGAGCCGTACAATTCGCCCACGATTCGGGTGTCGTACACCGCGATATCAAGCCGTCGAACATTCTGATCGATGAAACGGGCGGCGCCAAATTAACGGATTTTGGGCTGGCGAAGCAAACGGATAACGTTGAGTCGTTGACAAGAACGGGCGTCGTTTTGGGAACTCCAAACTACATGAGTCCAGAGCAAGCGAGCGGCCGTATGGGGCCGATAGGCCCTGCTTCGGACATCTACAGTCTTGGTACTGTCCTGTATCATGCGTTGACGGGACGACCTCCCCTCGTTGCAAAATCGCCTGTCGACCTGATGCTCAAAATTCTCGAGCAGGATCCAACACCTCCTCGCAACATTGACCCGCGAATAGATCGCGATCTAGAAATGATTGTCGTGCGCTGTTTGCAAAAACCGCCTGATTTGCGATACGCCAGTGCGGACTTATTGGCGGACGACCTGCGAGCGTTTTTGAATGACGAGCCTATTGCAGCCAGGTCCGGTCAATTTGCGCAAGTGCTAGCAAGGTTTTTTCGCGAAACGCACCATGCGCCCGTCCTTGAGAATTGGGGGTTGTTGTGGATGTGGCACTCTTTGGTGCTCATTATTCTGTGTTCGTTTACCGAGTCTTTGCATTGGAATACCGAGTCTTTGCAGTGGAACCATACCGAGAGTCGGTGGGCCTATGGATTATTGTGGACAGTTGGCCTTGGAGCGTGGGCCGCCGTCTTTTGGGCGTTGCGACGTCGGATGGGACCGGTCACTTTTGTCGAACGACAAATCGCGCACGTTTGGGGTGCGAGCATGATCGGTATTGCAGCCTTGTTCCCCATTGAGTCAGGATTGGGTTTAGATCCGCTGACACTGACGCCGCTCGTGGCGGTGATGACGGGAATGGTTTTCCTAATCAAAGCCGGAATACTGAGCGGGGTGTTTTATATTCAGGCATTTTTTTTGTTTGCCGCCAGCGGGTTGATGCTTGCTTTCCCTGACGTGGCCCATATTATCTTTGGAATCGTCGCAGGTGCTAGTTTCTTTATCCCTGGCCTCAAGTATTATCGCCAGAGCCTTGAGCAGCCAATTGGCACCGATGGCGTTAGAAGAGTAAGATAGAGAGCGGCCTCTTGCATAGTGGTGCTTATCCGCCTGTTTCGGAATTATCAATGAATCTACGAGTCGTTTTCGGATGGATGCTTTGTTTGTTGGTCTTCGGCTCAACCGTGGTCGCGCAGCGAACCGTCAAACGGCACACCAGGGCATCTCCACCCAATTTTCAAGCCAACGAATTCGCGGGTATTTTCTTTGCCGATGCCATTGGACAACTGCAAGGCGAAATGCCAGATTCTCAATCTCTTTTAGCGAAAAGCACGTCGCCGAGCACCCCGGGCACAAAGGAGGATAATGCGGAAATGCCCTCCGAGACGGGAAATGGGATTTGGAAAAATCTGATCAACGGCTCTACCATTGAGGATTTGGTCAAGGAGTCGGCAACTCGGCTCGATGGCATGCTCACAACGCCTGCCAAGTTTGCCGGAGGTGGAGTGGTGGAAACACGACGTGAGTTCACCTTGCTTGCCGCAACGATGGCCATCATTGCTCAGTACCCGGAAGAGATTCGGTGGCAACCCTCTGCTGCATTCGCGCAACGGATTTTTGCTCGTGTCGCCGCAAACTGCAAAGTGGGTACTCAACCTGTTTTCAACGAAGCCAAACAACGGCAAGCGGATTTGCAAACGATGTTAAAGGGAACCAAGATTTCCGGAAACGCGGACGAAGTGAGTTGGGCGGATACGGCCGACCGAGGTCCAACAATGCAGATAATGGAATGGGCTCTGCGAGAGCATCTCGCTCCATTGACCAGCAGCGAAGCCACGTTTCGCGACAGCCAAGACGAAATCATGAAGTATGCTGAATTGCTTGCTGTGTTTGGCCAAGTCATCCAACAACCTGGAATGACGGACGCAGATGATAAGCAGTACGCGGAATACGCGATAACGATGACCAAGGCAGCACAAGAAGTATCCAAAGCGGTCCGTTCCAAGGATGCAGAACTTGCTCGCACGGCTGTCGGACGTGTCGACCAAGCGTGCAGCAAGTGCCACGAAACTTATCGATAACGATCCTATATCGGAGGACTACGACTATGGGAATTCATTTTGCTTGCCATCATTGCAATCACTCGCTCCACGTCAAAGACTTTCAAGGAGGAAAGCGAGGGCGTTGTCCTGAGTGCAAAGCGCCGTTTCGCATCCCGTTGAAGGATGCTTCGCACTCGTTAGCATTGGAAGACTCACCCGCGACTCCTGATGCCATGCTCACTTTTTCGACTTCATCGAGAACTACCAAAACGTCGAAAAAGTCAACGAGTGCCATTTCCATTGAAACGGATGTTCCGGCTAAAAATAGTACCGAAAAATCGGCGCGACCCAAAAAATCCACGGCCGCCAGCCAAAAGCAATCGAATGTCGATCCACGAACGCGAACGCCCATCGACAACAATTTGCCGGCCCTCGCAGAGAAAGAAATGCCGGCAGCCTTGAGTGCGTCTTTGGACGCAAAATGGTTTGTAAGGCCCCCTAGCGGTGGCCAGTTTGGACCTGCTTCGCCGCAATTGCTGATGGAGTGGATTGCAGAGCGACGTGTGACCTCGGACTCGTTCTTGTGGTGTGAGGGAATGCCGCAATGGCAAGCTGCAACCGATTTGATCCCTGAGTTAGTTTCGCCAGATACGCGAAAGCCGCCTGCCAGCACGGAAGCCAGTGAGCAAACGACGACAAACGTGGTTGACGTACTCAGCCTCGAGCCGACAGAATCCGTAGCAAGTGGTCTCGCCAAGAAGAAACGCGAGCAGAAACGCCGTCAGCAACTTACCGCAGTTGTCTTGCTCGGTGCGGTTTCATTGATTTTGTTTGGTGTTTTGATCTACGTCCTTTTGTTTCGAGTGGCAGCTAGCAGCTAGTTATTCATTCAAGCAATACCTATCAAGAAAATCGCAATATCCATGATTCGATCCGCACTTCCTAGTTGTTGGTTTGCTCTGTTGTGCATATTGGTCAGCCTTAGTCCTCCGTATGCCTTTGGCCAGTTGACATTCAAACAACTTCCGGGGTACCAACGCTACGAAGAGGTCTCGGCAAGACGCCGCGAACTCTCGGGGGGGTGGGCGCGTCGAGAATGTGAAGTGGTCAGACGATGGGGCCTCTCTTTCGTATACCCTCGACGGCAAACGCATGAAGCTGGACACTTCGACTTTGGCAACATCCGTTTCTGAAGACAATCCAAAAGTCGAAGAGGCCCCCGCACCCATTGCGAGACGGCGACCACCCAACGGTCGAGCACCTGTAGGCCGAGCCAAGCAGCGTGAGACGGCAACATCCCCAGATGAAAAATGGAACGCGGTCTATCGAAATTTCAATGTTTGGCTGGAGTCCATTGACCCTGCTTCCGGCGAAAAGACGCAAGTGACCTTGGATGGCACTGATCGTCTTCGTTTTGGCACGTGTTGCTGGGTCTATGGAGAAGAGCTCGACCAGAATGATGCAATGTGGTGGTCGCCCGATAGCTCTTTGCTAGCCTACTATGAAGTCGATGAACGAAACATGACCGACTATCATCTGACACTTGACAACACCTCGACGTATACATCGCTCCAATCCGTTCGCTATCCAAAACCAGGCAACGCCAATCCTCGCGTCGCACTTTGGATTTACGATGTTGCAGCCAAGGAAGCCAAAAAGATCCAAATCGATGGTGAGCCGTCTCAATATTTGTTCGCCATCCGATTTTCGCCGAATGGCAAAGAGCTCCTCGTCAATCGAACAAATCGACGGCAGGATGTTCTCGACCTGCTCGCGATCGACGTGTCGTCGTTAAAGGTTCGTGTGGTCGTTTCGGAAAGTCAAGCAACGTGGCAAAACAATGCTCCAAAGATTCAATTTCTCTCGGACGGTGAAAGGTTCATTTGGGAGACCGAGGCAAATGGATGGAAGCATTTTCAGCTCCGTCACCTCGACGGTCGATTGTTGAATCCGATCTCACAAGTTCAAGAGTATGCCTGCGGCGCGATTGAAAAGGTCGACGAAGAACAAGGGTTCGTTTACTATACCGCGTTCAGTGACTCGAATCCGTACAATGCTCAACTGCATCGAGCCAAACTCGACGGCACCGACCATCGGCGAGTAACATCTTCACCACTGAATCACACATCCTTCAACATTTCGCCTGACAATCGATTCGTACTGGCAGTGCGCGAACAATTCGATACGCCTCCATGCAGTGTCGTTTATGACGAAAAGGGCAAAGAGATTGCAGTGATAGCGACCGGCAACACTGTCGAATCCGAAAAACTCAAGCTAGAGCCACCCGAGCTCTTTTCTTTTCTTTCCGACGACGGCAGGACAACCATTTACGGCACGTTGCACAAGCCTTCGCATTTCGACGCGAGCAAAAAATATCCACTGCTCGTCGACGTTTATGGTGGGCCAGCTTCGCAGGGAATCAGCAATCGTTATCAAGCAGCCAATGCGATTTGCGAGCTGGGTTTCATCGTAGTCAAGATTGGAAATCGTGGCACCGTCGGGCGCGGCAAAGCATTTGAAAGCGCGACGTATTTAAAACTCGGTGGTCCCGATATCGCCGACCAAGCCGACGGAGTGAAGTACTTGCGGCAGCGTCCTTACATTGATGGCGGACGTGTCGGTATCTATGGCCACTCCTATGGTGGGTACATGTCAGCCCTTGCTCTCCTGAAATACCCAGATGTCTTTCAAGCAGGTGTGGCAGGGGCCCCAGTTACAGACTGGAAAAACTACGACACGATTTATACGGAGCGATATATGCGCACTCCCGAAGAAAATCCTTCAGGATATCGTGAAGGTTCGTGCGTCGAGCTGGCGAAAAATCTAACGGGCAAACTTTTGCTAGTGCAAGGCTTGATCGACGATAACGTGCATCCAGCCAACACATGGCAGCTCTCGAAAGCATTGAATGATGGCGACAAGCGTTTTGAGATGATGATCTATCCCGAGTTCCAACACGGCGTTGGCAGCACCTACGCCTCACTCCGTTGGGAGTTTTTTCATCGGCATCTAAATCCTTAGTCGAGCGGTAGATTGCAGTATCCCAACCCGACGCGTAAGCGAGGAGCCGACTGCAATCCCTCACTTACGTTTCGGGTTATGATTGGTAGTTTTCAGTCTACCGCTGATCCGTCCATTGGGTGATATCAAATAACCAGGTGATGATCCTGGTGATGATCGATCTGAAGCTCGCCTATGCACCTCGATCTTCATGCTGTCACCGCACTTGTCCTTTAGCTCGGATGTCTTTGAGGATGTTGGTTAGCTCCTGCACCTTGTCAGGCTTATCTGCATAGAGGTTTCGTTTTTGCGAAAGGTCTTCGCGGAGGTTGTAGAGTTCGCCTGGATGGCTGTTCGGAGCGTAGCCATTGGCTTGATCGAACCATTCTGGAACTTTTGTTACGCCGCCAGTCTTGGCTGCGATAAGAACCCAGTCGCCGTGTCTAAGAGCGTAATTGTTGGCGTTTGTGTTATGAACAAGGCTTGTGCGTGCACTGACGGTTTGTCCTTGGAGAAGCCCCACTTGGCTGTAGCTGTCCTCGGCTGAGCCTGCCGGAATCTCGGCGCCGACGATGCTTGCAATCGTTGCGATAACATCGATCTGACTGATAAGCCCGGAATTGACTTTGCCGGGAGGAACGAATCCGGGCCACCGAACGATCAAGGGGACGCGATGGCCACCTTCCCAAATGTCCCGCTTGAGCCCTCGCAAGGGCCCCATACTTCGGTGTTGGAAATTCTTGATCCGCTCGTACGCATATTGTTCCGGGCCGTTATCGGAGCTGAAAATTACCAGTGTGTTGTCGGCAAAGCCATGCTTCTTGAGCGCGGCGATCACACGGCCGACTGTGTCGTCTGTCTGGACAACGAAGTCACCGAATCCGTTTGCCTTCGATTTGCCAACGAACTCAGGTACCGGAACGATCGGAGCGTGCGGTGAAGTAAATGGGAAATACAGAAAGAACGGCTCTTCTTTTTTTTGTTTGGCAATCCAGCCCTCCGCTTTTTCGGTGAGCGTAGGCATGACTGCCCAAAAATCCCAGTCTTTCACCGATGGCCCTGGACGTGATTCCCAGGCTCCTTCGGACGTTTTTTTCGGTGTACTCAATTGCACCGTTGGCGGGGTGATGACACGATCGTTTTCAAACCATGCATAGGGCGGAAAGTTTGGGACATCATCGCCAAAGTAATAGTCGAAACCATGTGAAAGCGGGCCTCCAGGAATTGGTTTGCTCCAATCAAAGTCACTAGGCGAGTATCCAGCCTTATCTTTGTTTTCGCCTTGTGCCGGGACTGCACCGGCCCTCTTGATCGCATTCCAATCCCAACCGAGATGCCACTTGCCGATACATGCGGTCTTGTAGCCTTGCATTTTGAGTAGATCGGCAAGCGTCGTGCGATCGTCATCAAGCACCGGCTGATCAAACGAGTTCACGATCCCATGAAACTTGCGCCAATGATAACGTCCATGCAGCATGGCATATCGGCTAGGTGTACAAACTCCAGACGAACTGTGGGCATCTGTGAAGCGCATTCCTTCTTGAGCAAGCCGGTCAAGGTTTGGTGTCGGGATCTTCGAGTCCGGGTTTTGAATACCAAGATCTCCGTAGCCCATATCATCCGCGTACAAGATAACGATATTGGGTTTCTGACTTGGTTCTGCAGCCGAGATGTGACCGCAAATGAGACCCAGGGTCGAAAAAAGACCTAACAAGTAACGCATAGAGAATTTCTTTCCAAGCCAAAACGAACCAATTTTGAGACCCAAAGAATCTTAACGGCCTCAAGATACCAATTCGCGTATAAAATTTCCCTTCGAGGGGGAGGAGGTTATTTCGGTTCCAGTAAATCTCGCAAACATTTTTCGAGGTTCTGGCAAAACGAGTCCAGCGGAAGTTGATGAACGTTTTCTTTTGAAAAGGGATTCTGCAGTTCTGTCCCGATTTCATCCAAGGCGAGCATTGGGAAGGCAATCGCGGCGGTGATAAAGGGGGTTAACCAGGTCGCTTTTTGTAAAATTCCAAACGGGAATGCCGCGAGAAAGAGGACCAAAAACTGTCGAATCACGATTGTGTAGGCTCGGGGGACGGGTGTGCTAAGAATCCGTTCACTCACGCCCAAGTAATCGATCAGCGAAATTCGATCCCGTTCCATCTGCATCAACACCACGGAAGGAAATCCTGAGCTAGCGGCCGCTGTCTGCAAGAGCTCCGAAATTTTCAAGGAGATGAAGACGGGGCGATGACTTTCGCGAATCAATTGCTCTGCGGTGTCCGCAGGGCAGAGTCCTCGTACTTCCGGAAAATCCTGGTCGCCGCGGAGGTGATGGCGAGTTGCGTGGGCGAATAAAATAATCCAGTGGATCAGTTCTGTTTTCCATTGCGGCGTTGGTCCGTATGCCAGTCCCGCTGTGGCTAGACTGCGGCTTTGATTTGTGATGCCTCCCCAGGCTTTGCGGGCTTCCCACCATCGCTCGTAGCCAGAATTGGTGCGAAGTGCGAGGAACACACCCAGGACTCCTCCCCCCACTTCATAGGTTGTCACACCGATTTCCACCGGAAAACGGGTCAACCAATCAAAAATCAACGAGAAGCAGGCGATGAGTATAAAGGGAATCGTCGTCAGCGAAACCTGCCAGATGAACTGCCGCATTTCGGGTTCACCCGGTATGACGTCACTCCATAAGTTGTTGAGGGGTGGTGGTTTCATCGTTTTCTTTTCCCTGTGAATCCGACTAATGATTCTAAGATTTCGGTAGGGATCTGGGCTTGGTCTTCATTTGCGAAATGATCCGATCGGCTGATTTATCGGTGATCACTTCGAATCGGCGCCGTCCCTTATTGTAAGCGAACATCTCTCCGGTCGAGATCTCAAACCACCAACCAAAACTTCGCAATGTTCCCTCTTTCACTCGATCAGCCACGATCGGATAAGTATTCAGATGTTCCAATTGGACCAGGACGTTTAATTGTGACAATTGATTGTGAGGTTCCCATCGTTTGTCGAGGGGACCTTCCTGATCCAGCCGAAAAACGGCTGCGGACGCATGATGCAGCCATTTTCCCAAGTTCGGTGCCTCATTGGGAGCACTCGATGTGAGAGCCGCTTTCATCGCTCCACATTCCGAATGACCGCACACAATAATCGAACTCACACCCAGCACCAGGATCGCATATTCAATCGCACTCGCTTCAGAGACATCTCCGATGGAATCCCCCGTGACCGTCGAGGGGGGAACAAGATTCCCCACATTGCGCATCACAAAAAGATCACCAGGGTCGGTCGAGACCAGCAGGTCAGGGACCACGCGACTGTCAGAACAACTGATAAACAGCGTGTCGGGTGTTTGACGGTTCGACAATTCTTTGAATCGATCAACGTACTGCGGCAACAGGCGGTCGCGAAAGTCGACAATCCCACGGATCAGTTTTTCCATTGCTATTATCTCTCATTAAAACTCTGTTCTATGCGCCTGATTTTTGGTGGCTAGACCCTCGACCGTCAAACATCGCTGATGAACATCGGCGTCAAGCATAACTATCAAGAAAAACTATCACTTGTAATCCGATTCCTGCAACCACTTTCAACCAAACTTTTCTTGGTTTTCTCCGGATCGCCCCAGCCTGACTTGCAAGCGGAATCGCAGAAAACGAGGGGTTTCCGTTGATGCGGATTGAAAAATCACCGCATTGAAGCTCGAACTCATTTAAACCGTGTCGGGCTATGGCTAAAAAAAAGCAGGACGGGCAAATGATCCCGTCCCGCTTTGATTTTTCAAATGAAACACCGAAAGTCCAAAGACCTCGTTTCCATTACTGAACTTTGGCTTCGGTCTTTTCTGGAACCATTGCCATCAATGCTGCCTTGTACTTAGCAATTGCCAAGTTCAATCTCGCTGTTTGTTCACATTCGGTTTCTTCTTTGTCGACAACGAACAAAGTCTTGAGCTTCTTGTCAGCAGCGAGAGCCTTGGCTTCGACTGGGCAACTGCAACACTTTTCGCCGACCTTGTACGAGATCGCAACGCTGTCCATGGCTTTCTTTACTTTGCTGGCAACTTCGCCCGCTTTCACGGAGCAAGTCATTGTTTCACCAGCAACCGTCGTAGCGCCGGAGATTTTGCAAGTGCTAGGAGTTGAAAACGAACTCACAAACTTTTCTGTTTGATCGACTAGACTAACAAATGCTTTGTCCGATGAATCGAACTTCTCTGTGCCGACTAGATACACCAACTTGGTCTTTGCAGCCAAAGCAGTAGCCTTAGCTGATTCTTCGCAGCAAAGAGTTTGGTCGCCAACCATGTAAGCAATCTTGGGAAGCTTTGCCAACCCGGCGGTCACCGAGCAGGTCGATCCATCTTTGGCACAAACGCCATCGCATTTGCCCTTGGCGTCGTCCGCACGCAACATTGAACCGGTAGAGGCAAGAGCCAAAACCATCAAACCTAATTTGAAAGACTTCATTCGCGAACATTCTCCTTGAAAAACAGTTACCTAGAAACGTGATTTAAAAGCTGGGAAGCCTGCGTGTTCCTTATGGTTCGTACCATGTACGCAGTCGACCCTGAAGAGGTTCGATTTCACGAACCCTTCGTACGCAGTACAATATCATAGCGGTATGTCAAACGATAATCAACGTTTTGGCACGATAGCCTAAACTACCGCTCGACATGGCTATCCTGTTCCGATTACCCCTGCATTTTACCCCTACATTGGTGGATTTGTGACGAAAATCAAACGTATTCTTGTGACCGGTGGAGCGGGTTTTTTGGGTTCACACATGTGCGAACGCCTTGTGGAGGATGGGCATGACGTAATTTGCCTCGATAATTTCTTCACGGCACAGAAAACCAATGTCGTTCACCTGTTGTCTCGTCCCAATTTTGAATTGATTCGGCATGACGTCACCTTGCCGATATTTCTCGAAGTGGATCAGATTTACCACATGGCTTGTCCTGCTGCGCCGGGCCACTATCAGTTCAACCCGATCAAGACCATAAAGACCTCGGTCATTGGTTCAATCAACATGCTCGGCATGGCCAAACGCTGCGGAGCCCGCATCCTACTGGCTAGCACGAGCGAAATCTATGGCGATCCGCTGGTTCATCCGCAAACAGAGTCGTATTGGGGAAATGTGAACACCATTGGCATCCGATCGTGCTACGACGAAGGCAAACGGGTAGCAGAAACGTTGTTCATGGACTACTACCGCAAGAACAAAGTCGATATCCGTATCGTTCGGATTTTCAACACTTATGGGCCGCGTATGCATCCTTTCGATGGTCGCGTGGTCTCGAATTTTATTCGCCAAGCGATACAGTGCCAACCGATCACCATTTTCGGCGACGGAGATCAGACACGTTCTTTTTGCTATCGAAACGATCTTGTCGAGGGTATCTTCCGATTGATGAACAACGAGAATAACTTTATTGGGCCTGTGAATATAGGTAATCCAGGAGAGTTTACGATTCGGGAATTGGCGGAATTAGTCATTGAACTGACTGGTAATAACGTCGCGCTCGAAAAACGCCCCCTTCCTCCCGACGATCCATGTCGCCGACGTCCCGATATAACGCTTGCCAAAAGTAACCTAAACTGGGAGCCTCAAATTTCACTTCGCGAGGGGCTTCAAAAGACCATCGATTGGTTTCGATCGATCGACTTCGATCACTACCGTCCACCCACACCCAATTATGTTTGAGCCTATAGGTCCGATTCCCAATTCCGCCAGCCGATGGACGCTTAGGACTCGCGAATTGAGTTTGGGACGAATGCCGCTGCTCATGGGTATTCTCAACCTCACGCCAGACAGCTTTTCCGATGGTGGCAGATTCTTTACGATCCAAGCGGCAGTCGACCATGCCAGACGGATAGAGGACGACGGAGCCGACATCCTTGACCTCGGTGGTGAAAGCACGCGACCGTACAGCCAGAGTGTTTCGTTGGATGAAGAAATGGGCCGAGTTGTCCCCGTCTTGGAAAGATTACAAGGCAAAGTTCAGATTCCGATCTCGATCGATACGACGAAAGCAGGCGTTGCGTCTGCCGCAATCGATTTGGGAGCTGAAATCATCAACGACGTCTCGGGACTCGAAGCCGATCCAGCCATGATTGAGCTGGCTTGCTCATCCAAGGTCGGCGTCTGTGCGATGCATATGCGAGGCACGCCGCAAACCATGCAAGAGGATCCGGTTTACGTCGATGTGGTTTCCGAAATTTTGGACTATTTGGAGCGACGAGATCGCTGGCTTGTCGAACAAGGAGTTGCGCCCGAGCGTATTTGTCTCGATCCAGGAATTGGGTTTGGGAAAACGCATGAGCACAATCTGCATCTGTTGAAACATGCCAGCGAATTTCACCGAGTTGGGCGCCCGTTGCTGATCGGGCACTCTCGCAAAGGCTTTATCGCCAAAGTTTTGGGGAGCAAAGACATGGATCGATGCTTTGGAACGGTCGGAGTTTCGATGGCGTTAGCGTTGCAGCGTGTTCAGATATTGAGAGTGCACGATGTCGCGGCCAACAAACAGGCTTTGCAATTGTTCCTTGCATCGCTGTCGTAACAGTGATTTCTCTAACCTTGCGATCGAAATCTGCATAAAAAACTCTTGAAGCGTTGCTGAATCCGACTAGCGTGAGGGTAACACGGGGGTCGGAAACACTTGAGGATTATTTCATGTTTGCAAAGATGAGTTTTGTTTTGACTGCTTTTCTTGTGTTGGAGTTTGCCAGCCCAACGTCTGAAGCTCAAGATCCGTATGGTTTCCAGTTTGGGTACACCCTGGGATATCAAAACAGCTTTCGAAATCGGCTTCCAGCCCCCCCTTATTTTTCCGTCTTTCCTCCTGTGTACTACGGCAAACGTTTCGAACGACCTTATGGAGATAGCCCTTACGCCTCATTTCCGCAATTGAGATCGGCGCCGGACTACTATGCCGTTCCAAAAGATGCCCCGGTCCGAACTCGTTCCGTTTCGAATCCGCACGTCGAACAAGGTGCACGCGTAGAGTCCAAGGCGCTTAGTCATGACGGTGAACCAGTTGCCATGTTGCCCCCAAAAATAGGCCGCACCGTCGAAATTGTAAATCCGTTTGTGCTAAATCAATTCGTGACACGCTAGAAATAGTGGCGAGGATTACAAGTTTTGTTGCACTGCGCATTCTAGTTACCAGGCTCTGCCGCTCTGCCTGGTAACTAGAATGCAAGCGAGGCTCCGCCTCGCCGAAATGCATCCTTAATTTGTGAACTCGGGAGGCAGGAGCCTCCACACCAATGCGTTCCCATGCAGAGCCGCAGAGCCTGGGAACGAGTAGACTCCTGTGCGACGTTAAATCCAATCAGTGGCACTAAGTGATTTTGATCACTAGGACGGGGCATTTTGCAAGGCGAAGTATTCGCTCCGCGACGCTTCCCAAAAGAAATCGGCTGATCCCGCTTCGTCCGTGGGACGAGACGACAATCAATTCCGCGCCGATTTCTTCTGCGCGTTCGGCGCATGTCGTTCCAGGATCACCGACCAGAACTTCCTTTAGGATGCCCGCGTAACGCGGATCTGCGAATTCCTTGTCGAGTGCTTTGACTGTGTTCTCGACCCGCACCTGATCGTCGATTGCTTCCAATGGGAAACCCTCAGGAGCAAGCGGTATAAAAGTAGGCAAGACTTGCAAAATATGAATTTGTGAATTGAGTGTGGCCAGTTCGATGGCTTTGTCGACCGCCAAATGCGAATGCTCTGAAAAATCAAAAGGAACCAAGATCAGTTTGTTGATGGTCCATGCCATAGAATGTTCTCTTTCAAAGGGTGTAATTGAACGCAACCAAGGGGAGAGATGATAATGCATGCAGCAGAAACCGAGGGCGGGTAGATTTCGCTCTGCCGCTAGTGCAACAGCGATTCAACTTGATTGAAGGCATAGTGCGAATCGTGTTCCGAAGTTGAAATCACTTTTTGAAACTTAAAATTTTGTTAGTGAAATCCGGTGGCACGCTTATGGGGTTATGCACCGAAACGACGAGCATTCAGTTTGACAGGCTGTCAGCGCTGTCAGCCTATCTTTCTGCACGGCACATGCGCGACAATGGGTACCATACCACTGTGCCTGATCCGCACATTGATCCAACCAGCCTCGCTTGTGAGCTGGCAAACTTGCGAAATAATGGCAGCTACTCCATAGAGTCTGTAGAATACGGATCCTGCCTCCAATTCTTTCGTAACATTGAGTCACATGTATGTCGAATTGCCGTTCCCTTTCGAGAGCCTCTTTTCGTGGCGACTGGATCGAACTACCGCTAAAGTCGGTATGCCAAAGAGCGACTGCACGGGTGGTGCTGTTGTCTTGGTTCGTACTTACGATTTCGTTGAATTCCAATTCGCTTTTGACTGCTGATGATCGCCCGAATTTGATCTGGATCATGGCCGATGATCTTGGGTATGGCGATTTAGGATGTTATGGTCAGAAAGTCATCCAAACGCCCAATCTCGACCGAATGGCCGCAGAGGGAATAAGGTTCACCCAGTTTTATGCGGGTGCCACGGTTTGTGCTCCATCGCGAAGCGTTTTGATGACAGGACAACACCATGGTCGCACGCGCGTTCGAGGAAACGCCGGTAAATCCAACCCCAAAGCTCAAGCACTACTGCCAGAAGACGTGACCGTTGCGAAAGTCGTTCATGACGTTGGATATCGGACAGCGCTCACCGGAAAGTGGGGGCTTGGAGACCAAGGCGAGGCGGAAAGCGGTCTCCCTCGGAGGCAAGGCTTTGATTATTTTTTCGGTTTTCTGAATCAAAATCATGCGCACAATCATTTCCCCGATTATCTATGGCGAAATGAAACCAAAGTTTCATTGCCGAACAAGATTATTCCGGTCGGCGACAGCGGAGGAGGGTACGCAATCGAGGCGTTGCAATTCGCGGACGACGTGATCGCGGACGAAGCAATGCAATTTGTGGAGCAGAACAAGTCGAATCCGTTCTATTTGGTTTGGAGTATGGTGATTCCACATGCGAACAACGAGCGAACTCGCGAGATCAAGGATGGAGCCGAAGTACCCAGTTACGGAACTTATGCAGACAAGGATTGGCCCAATCCTGACAAAGGACAAGCGGCAATGATCTCGATGATGGACCATTACGTGGGTCGCATGCTCGCAAAATTGAATAAGCTTGGCATTGCAGACAAGACATTGGTGATCTTCACCAGCGACAATGGACCTCACAATGAGAGCAATCACAATCTCGAACGCTTTCGCCCATCGGGCCCCTTTTCGGGCATCAAACGGAGCCTTACCGATGGAGGTATCCGCGTCCCTGCGATTGCTTGGTGGCCTAACCACATCAAGTCCGGAACGACAACCGATCACGTCGCCTACTTTGGAGACTGGATGGCGACCGCAGCCGAGCTTGCTGGCGGCAAGGCTCCCGACGGATGCAATTCAATCAGTTTTTTGCCAACTTTGTTCGGCCAATCCAATCTTCAGAAAAGTCATGAGTTCCTGTATTGGGAGTTCCATGAAGGGGGCTTTAAACAAGCGGCACTCTACCAAGGTCGTTGGAAGGGCATTCGAAGCGGAAACGCAAATTCTCCGATCTCGCTTTTTGATTTGAATTCGGATCCTGCCGAAAAAGAAAACATCGCCAGCATTAACCCTGCAATTGCGGCGACGATCGGCGAGTATCTGACGATCGCGAGATCGGATTCCAAGAACTGGATACCGAAATGGGATTCGAAGAAGTGACTCGTCCATTTAGCCGAAAACCCTAAACGATTAGCCGAAAAACCGAATCGAACCGCCGCTCACGGTTGCGGTGTTCTGGCAATCCCACATCTTGCTTCTGTGGGTAGTTTAAAAAATCAACATCCGGTGTTGCGAAACGAAGCTGCGAAAAGTATCCAAAATTTTTTGGATTTCGCCCCGTTTTCCAGGAAACACGCAATTCAGTTCGGTATTCTCTAGTTCAGGCGGGAACTTTTCGATCCAAGTAATACTCCGAACCATGTAAACGCACCTACTACCTAATGATTCGACATGGAATTCCCACCTACAAATATTGACGAACTCTTGAGCGGAATGCTTGATGGAGCACTTTCGGAGGGAGAAGCACGCGAGTTGACTCGCGCTATGATAGCCGATCCGACGCTGCAAAACCGCCTAGACGAACTCAGTCATTCTCGAACTGCGTTGCTTAAAGGACGAAGCCGTGGGCGACTCGGTTCAGGTTTTTCTTGCAAAGTTACGGAACTTGCTCGTTCTCGGGCGAAGGAAATGGGCAATGATGCTCCTGAATGGTTGCGATCGAAACCCAATGAGCCCGTTCGTAGTTCTGAGTTCGCACCCGATGTGGCACGGGCAAATGTGGCACGGGCAAATGTGGCACGGGCAAATGTGGCACGGGCAAACGTGGCACGCCCCAATGTGGCTCGCAAGCTTGAATTGAGACCGTGGCTATACGCCGGTGCACTTACAACGGCGGCTATTTTCGTTTTCGTTTTTGCTTCGGTTCCCAAAACAGAACCCGATAAATTGGGAGTTCTGGAATCATATAAGCCTGAGCAAGATTTAATTCCGTGGAAGGAATTGCTCCCGGACACTACTCCGCCATCGCTTGAAAAGGACAACGATAAATCTTTTGCCCAGCGGGACCCGCCCAAGGATTCGTCACCAACAAACCCGACATTCCCGGACGGGGAATTTCGGGCTGACTCAAATCCGGATCCAAAACCGCCGAATCTAAATCCGGGACAGGTTGACCCTTCGAGTCCACCCGAAAAGTTCTTTTTTACGTTGGTCTTAGATATCACCGTCGACAAAGTCGCGCTGGAGAATCGAGCCTTGGAGTCCATCTTTGAAAAATATGGAATCGTCTGTGCCGACGACTTAGTCATCGATGCAGACCAATTGAAGGCTCTCGAAGATTCGAAATTGGTTGATTCGACCAATGGTGCCAAATCGGAATTGGATGATTCGGCCAATGGTGTCAAATCGGAGAAAATCGGCGTGATGTTCCTTGGGGCGACCGGAGAGAAACTCCGCCTTACGATGACCGACATTTTTGACCAAAACAAAGACTTTCCTGATTTTTCGCTTGACATGAGCTTTGAAAAGTCAGCCGAATTGCTGGTTAAACAGTTGAGCGGGATCAAGATCGATGACGAGGCCAGCGGAGTTGTTCAACAGTTGCTACCGCCGAATTCGAAAGACACGGCACGTTCATTCTCGACTTCGCCAAGAAAAGCAGGCGCGAAACGTTTGGGAAAGTTGCCGTTGCCATCCTTGTTGAGTGATTCGCTGGAGAAGTCCTACTTGCTGTTGTTGATTCGTTCCGCGAAATGAAACGAACTTCGTTGTGCGACGCTCCGCGTCGCAGGAATCACGACGGCGGAGCGTCGTGCAACTTAGGCTGCTCTATTCAATTTTGTAGCGACGCATCTTTTGTCGAAGCGTTGAGCGATGGATTCCAAGTTGAGCGGCGATCGCGGCGCGATTTCCTTGGAACTCGAATAACATTCCGCGTAGAAGCGAAGGCTCAACAGACGAAAGAAAGTCTTCGTACATCGTGCCGAAGAAATCCTCATCGTTGCCAACACCAACTCGTCGACCCATGTTGTTCAGTTTTTGCAAATGGTCCTTGATCCAACGACGCACTTCTTCCGAGAGTGCAGAGTGATCGTCCATTTCCAAGGACGTCGTCGATCGGGAAACGCGGATCAAATCATCGACTCCAATACGATGGTCTTTCGCGACTACCAATGCGTGGTCGATTGCGATTTGCAATTCGCGAAGATTACCGGCCCAAGCTTGGTTGACGAGCCATGTTTCCGCTTCCGGCGTAAAATGAACGTTGTTTGTTTCGACTCGGCTTCGCAACAAGGCGTAAGCGAGAGGGAGAATGTCGCTCGGGCGTTCCGATAATGGCAGTACTTCGATTGAGAACACACTCAACCGTTGTTGTAATTCCTCCAGGAAATCGCCTTCCTCGACTGCAGACAACAAGTTCCGACTGGTGGAAGCCATGATGCGAGCCTCGCATGGCCGAGCGGTTGAGTCACCGAGCGGCAAGTAACTTTTTTGTTCGAGTACTCGCAGCAATTGAGCCTGCAGCGACTTCGGCAAATCGGAAACTTCGTCGATGAATAACACGCCATTGCCGGCGCGCTGAAATGCACCTGACTTGTCGGTTCGTTGGTTCGTTCTTTGCTCGAGAAAAATGCCCAGCAGTTCCATCGCCAGTGCGATCGGCGGTATGGATATCGGCGAAAAAGCAAGAAAGGGTGACTTGCTACGACGGCTATGCCTATGGATCGCAGAGGCGATCGATTCCTTACCCGTTCCGCTCGGGCCGTGGATGAGTACGGGCACATCGCTCTTCGCAGCCATCGCGATCTGTTTGTAAACCTGCTGCATGGCAGGGGACGACCCAAGGAGCGTATCAAAATACCAAGGCTCGATGGGTTGTGTGGACAAGGGAAAATCGACTTGCTTTGCAAGCGCTTTGGTAAGCGCCTTGCGTCCATCCGCCAAATCAAATGGCTTTGTCAAGTACTCAAAGATGTCGTATTCCATAGCCTGGATGGCGCTCGACAAGTCACCGAATGCAGTCATCATGATGATCGGGACGTCGGGCTGTATTTTTTTGATTTCAGCCGTTGCTGCGAAGCCGTCCATGCCTGGCATTCGCATGTCGAGCATGACAGCATCTAGTTGTGTGGTGCTGTCCAGAACCTTCAGTGCATCTTCTGCATTTGAGAATGTTATCGCTCGGTAGCCGGCTTGATCGAGTGCCTTTTTCAGAGCCCAGCAAATCGCTTGCTCATCATCGATGATCCATATGGTTTTCTGCATTCGTTCACTCCGGTTGTTGAAGTCGAATTCGAAACACGAATTCAGTCCATTTGCCGTCACGACTCCAACGAATATCGCCTTGCTGGCGCTGAGCAATTTGTTTGCTCATGGCTAACCCAAGGCCGACACCTTCGCGTTTGGTGGTTGCAAAGGGTTCGAACATCGATTTTTCAATTTCGGTCGAAGGGCCGGGTCCATTGTCTCGAATCAACCATTCCAAAAAAGTTGCCTCTCGATCCTGCACGATTCGAGTGCGCAACTCAACAATACCGCCTGGCCCTGCGGCTTCAAAAGCATTTAACACTAGGTTGATGAGCGCTCCAACCAAGGCATTTCCATCCTTTACCGACGTATCGTTGTTGAAGGCAGGAATAGTGTGCGCATGGCTCGTCAAGCTCTCCACGCGAAAGGATACCCGTTGATGGTCTGCGATTGGTTGAGTCAATTCCAGGACCGCGGCCACGATTTGCGAAATCATCATCGACGGGGTGGTCGCGTTGGGTGTGCCCCCCTTGAGCGTGAGTAAACGCTGGATCGTCTCTTCTGCGAGCAGCATTTGTTTTTGCGCGATCCCGAGTGCTTCCTGCATTTTCGGTTCTGGATCGCAGGTTTGAATAGCCAGTCGAGCGCCGGTCAGTCGATTTCTCAATTCATGCGCAAGTCCGCTCGCGATCAAATTAATGAGACGCGAGCGTTCGTTTTGCGCGATTTGCGAATTGGACCGCAGCAACTGTTGACTCATCGAGTTCACGGAAACGGTCAACGCGTGAATGGCGTCCATGGGGCCCTCGGGAATAATCGTCTCGAAGGAGCCGTCCGCGATCCGCTGCACATGTTTTTCCAGACGTTCGATTCGGCGGCCGATACGGCTGGCTACGAAAGTCGCAACGAGCGCGACTGCGATCGAGGAGCAAAGCCCTGTGACGAGCGGGAGTACGAACGCTTGAATCGTTGCGCGGTTGGAGTTGTCCGCAGACTCGAGCAAGATCAAGCATCGGTCGTATGAGACGTTCGAGGGGTTCGATGTTAGGCGAAAGGCTGTCGCGTTCCACGAACGTCCCGTTTGGGTGATCGTATCGTAGAACGGTTCGTTAGATGAACGGGCTCGCAGGCAAAGACTGCCTATTTTTTCTTGTTTTATTGCAGTGGGGAAATCGATCGAAGTCGATTCGACACGAGGTGCCAAGGCGGTTGCGGACGATTGTGATTCGTCACTCGCAATGATCGCTAGACTAAGATTCGAAAGCTCTTGGATTTGATTTAATACGCTTGAGGTCAACGGATAGGAAGCGTTGACGCACAGGTTGCCGGTAGATGACAGACGTTCTAATGTAGCCCGTTGAGCGGAACGGTCGGCAAACCATTTTGAAAGGAATGTAACTCCCAATGCTGTCATGAAAACAGCGAGCAGCATTGGGATCAAGAATTGAACACGAAGCGATGCCGTCACGGAACTGAGTGGTTTCTTGTTAGCGAACACGCAATTCTTGTGGCATCAACGCCCATATTTCGGGCCTTCCAGGCGACGTTTTGAAGGCCGACTTGAGCAGAGCCCGGGTTGTATCGAGTCGAAATCCTCGGTGGGCCAAAACGCCCAGCAGATTCTGTTCTAGCGTCTTCAAAACACTGGCGTGTTCGGCTGCAATATCGTTGTTTGCGGACTCATCAAGCAATCGAAACAGATCGAATCCCGATGGAGAATCGGGTCGGTGTATCACTTTGAACTTTTCGATGTTGGCTTTCTTGGCAACGGCTGCGATGCAATCGTCGACCCCGCCGATTTCGTCGATGAGTCCATGCGTTTTGGCTTGTTCGCCGGACCAAACGCGTCCGCCTGCCAATGTTTTGATTTTTTCCGAAGGGATATTACGAGACTTGCTAGCGAGTTTGATAAACCGCTCGTAGACGTCGTCAATAAAGCGTTGCATGTTCGCTACCTCCGACTCCGACCATGCTCGATCGATCGCATTGGAAGCCGCCGATTCGTCCAGCAAAACCGATTCGACATGGACTCCAACTCTTCTCAACAATGAACCGAGACTCAGCTTCAGAGAAAAGACACCGATAGAACCGGTGATCGTTGCTTTCTCTGCATAGATAGGTTGACCGATGCAGGTCACCCAGTATCCGCCAGAAGCCGCAACCTCTCCCATCGAGAAGACGACCGGTTTTTTGCGAGCCAGTTCGTCCAGTGCTTGCCGAATGGCTTCGCTAGCGGTGGCGCTCCCGCCGGGCGAGTTGACTCGAACGACGACCCCTTTGATGCGTTCGTCTTGAACAAGTTCATCGATCGTCTTAACCATTGGGCCAGCCACAATCTCGCCGGGTGACGATTCTTTTCCGTCGACGATTGCACCGCTTAAATGAAGCACTGCAATCGAGTCGTCTTTCGTTCTCGCGACCTCCTTGGGGCCAGCCATTGCTTTGCTCATAATCTCGAACAGCGACAATTCGCGTTTCGGCTTGGCTTTGGGGGTCGTCCACTCGAATTCTTTGCCGATGGAGTCTTGGCCGATGGAGTCTTGGATGGTGCTCTTCATGCTACCGTACGGAGCTAGCTTGGTAACCAATCCGGCTGCCAATGCTTCTGCTGGGAGCAACATGCGTTTCTTTTGCAAATCGCGAATGGTTGCCGTCGTTAGGCCTCGCCCTTTGGCAATTCGAGACACTTGGGCTGCGTTGATCGAGTCCAGCATGGCAACGTAGTGGCTTTTGAGGTGCTCACTCATGACTGGGTTCGTGTAGGGTTCGACGGCACCCTTAAAGTCGCCTGCTCGAACGACCGAAGCCTTGATACCCACTAGGTCCATGGCTTCGCGGTAAAACATGGTTTCGAGCGAAGAGGAAGGCATGTCGACGCCACCAAAATCCGCCATGATGATTTCATCGCAGCAGGCGGCGATGGCGAGGTGCACGTTGCTCGCGTTTTCCAACCAAGCGATCGTCTTTTTGCCTTTGGCTTTCAGTTTTTCAAGTCTGCGAGAGAGTTCATCCAGTTGAGCGGAGTTCATTTCGATCGCTGTATCGGATAGGTCAAACAGAACATAGGTCAGGTTTTCCTCGGCCCCCATTTCTTGCAGGTAATCGCAAAGTCGAAAAAAGGACTTACTTTTGCCTACTCCACTGCCAAGCAGTAGAGCCGTCGGGTTAAGCGATGGCGGTTGCATTAAGTCGTCGTAGGAACCGCTCAACGCGATAACGCGAAGTTGTTTTTTGGGCGGTGCTTTTTCTTTGACTGTTTTGGGTTTGTCCGATTTTTTTTCCGGTGCGACGGCGTCGGATTTGACTTCGGGGGCAGTTACCACGTCTTGGATCGGCTGCACCGTTTCACCCGGTTTCGGATCTTGAGTCGGTGAAGAGGCTTCCCGCTGGGCAATCGCTGAGCCTAAAAAGGACACGCTGCCGAGAAGCAAAACGGCGGCGAGCGAGCAAAAGATTCTATGAAAGAGTTGGGTCAACATGGAAACTCCAATGGGGCTTTTCTTGTGTTCGGGGATGGGCTGGAGCCGGTAACGTTCCTTGCTTTGAAATGCTCCGGCACACAATACTCTATATTCTATGCCGTCGATCGTCATCTAGCTTGGTTGTGGAATTTGGACGTGCACATGTCAAAGTAGTAGGCACATTCCATGTGCCGTCCACCGGGGTCCTGGCAAAAGCGTGACGGCGAACGGCACGGCGGAGCGTGCCTGCTGCTATGGTCGGCTATGTCTTATGTCTGCCTCTCGCCCAACGTTTCGAGTACAATTGCGATCGAACGAGAATCGAAGCGCAGGGCGAACATGCGCTCGGTAATTCGGTATCCATGCATTCTAGTTAGGGGTAAAGGTTTGATAGTAACGATCGACGGGCCTGCCGGATCAGGGAAAAGTTCGGTTGCCAAACGACTTGCGAGTGAAATCGGGTTCAGTTTTCTCGATACAGGTGCTATGTATCGCTGTGTGACGCTCGCCTGTCTTCGGAAAAAAATGGACCTGGGGCAACTTCAAGAGGTCGCAACTATAGCTAGCCAGGTTCAGATTGAGTTTTTCGCAGACAAGGTCGTTTTGGATGGCGAAGACGTTTCCGAAGCGATTCGCACTCCAGCGGTAACCAAGTCGATTTGTGCTATCGCCGACAACATTGCTGTTCGAGAATCCATGGTTGCGGCTCAACGACGTTGGACGGCCGGCCGCGATGCCGTTACCGAAGGGCGCGATCAAGGGACGATCGTGTTTCCAGATGCGGAATGCAAGATATTCTTGACCGCCACCCCTGAGGAGCGAGCCCGGCGAAGGGTATCACAACTTCTCGAAATGGGTGTCGACGTTAGCTACGAAGAAGTCTTGGAAATGCAAAATCAGCGAGACCGTCAAGACACGCAACGCGAATCCGGAGGGCTCAAACAAGCCACGGATTCGATCATGGTTTGGACCGACGGAATGACCGAGGACGAAGTACTGCAAAGTTTGGTGGCAATAGTAGAAAGCAAACGACCTCCCGAAATGAACCCGATGGCCGAGCAACCTTTGCAGCACAAACCTCACTTGACGCCACGCTGATGACGAGCAAATCTGTCGGCGCTGGTTCCGTTGAAACCAAACTTCGAGCCGTCGGTCGACGCATGTTCTATCGATGTACGCGGTTGATCTGTCGAATGATCGCAGTGGTTGCTTTTGGTCTGCGAACGGAGGGACGACATCATCTGAATTTTGAGGGTGGTGGGATGTTGCTCTCGACGCATCAATCGCTTTTGGACCCAGTGTTGGTTGGGATCGTGTCGAACAGGCGACTGAATTATTTAGCTCGCAAGACACTGTTCAAGAATTCCGCGTTTGCTTTCTTGATACGCGTGCTCGACGCGATCGAAATCGATCGCGAGCGAGGTGGATTGGCGGGGCTCCGCGAGATGCTTAATCGTCTTCAGCGCGGCGAGTTGGTGCTGATGTTTCCCGAAGGAACACGTACATCGGATGGCCAGGTTGCTCAGATAAAGCCAGGATTTATCCCGGTTGCAAGACGCTCTCAAGTTCCGATAATTCCGATTGCCATTGTGGGCGCTTATGACTGCTTGCCCAAGGGTGAAAAACTTCCAACCAGAAAGCCGATCGCGGTCGTGGTAGGTGAGCCGATAGGTGCAGAAACGTATATGTCCATGACCGATGCAGTGCTGATTGAAGAGTTAAGCCAACGACTTCGGAAACTTCACGAACAAGGTCGTGAATTGGTGCTTGCCTCGGTTTGAATTCATTTTCCTGACAGTACCTTCACAAATACATCGGTATCCACATTGCCCCCGCATAATGTGGTGCCCACCGTCTTGCCTTGCCACTTTTGACGCTGCTGCAAAGCGCCAGCCAAGGATGCTGCGCCCGCCCCTTCCGCAACATTGTGCGTGGCTCTGAAAAGCAATTGCATCGCCGCTGCGACTTCCTCGTCGGTTACGGCGATTACATCGTCGGCTTCTCGGAGTACAATCTCCAGCGATTCCTCGTCGGGTATACGGCAGGCCATCCCGTCAGCCAATTGAGTGGTTACGGGCGATTCCATTTTGCGTCCTGCTTTGAGGGAATCTTGGTAGGCTGTGGCATGAGCCGACACGACTCCGATGAGTTTCGAGGTCACCCCCGTGTAGGTGCGTGCAGCAACGGCAGCGCAAAAACCAGATCCCAGGCCGATGGGCACGAAAACAACGTCAGGCTGTACAGCTTCAAAAAACTCGATCCAACATGTCATCACACCGCGCACCAAATCGCGGTGAAAGGAAGGGATCATGTGTAATTGTCGTTCCGTTGCCAAACGAGCGGCATGCTCGCGAGACTCTTGAAAGTCTGCACCCAGCTCCAGCAGTTCCACTCCCAAGGCACGCATGGACGCATTCTTCTCAATGGAGTTTCCATTCGGTACCACAATCGTGACAGGAATGCGGTGCTTGCGGGCTGCAAAACCGATAGATTGGCCATGATTGCCGCGAGTGGCGCTGATCACACCGCGCACGTGAGGCTCGCGTTTGGTCAAGGCATCCATGTATGTCAGCCCTCCCCGGACCTTGAACGCTCCTACGGGTTGATGATTCTCATGTTTGACCCACACTCGGGCCCCCAAGTCCGCGTCGAGCAAGGGCCATTGAAATTGCGGCGTCGGGTTGAGTGCAGCATAGACTACATGCTGTGCATTTCGAACCTCTTCGCGCGTGAACACTATTCGTTCCTTTCGTCCTTGAATATCTCGTCCCGGGAATGAAGTTGATAAAACAAGGCCCTTTTTTGTTCGGGTAAGGAGTAATCGAAACCGAGCTGTCGCAAGAATCCCTCCGATGCGCTGATTGCCATCACTTCCATGATCCCTTTTTCACGAGCGCGTTCCACACAAGCCTTAACCAATGCGCTCCCGATTCCATTTCCCTGATAACTGTCCGCGACGGCCAAACTTTGAATCTCGCCTAGCTTGCGCGAGTAAATCTCGACGGCGGCAAAGCCGACTATTTTCGCCACTCCGTTTGGATCGATCGCTTCGGCGACATAGCCATTGCTCATCAATAACAGAATTTCCGCTTGCATTCGGCGCAAGAGTTTGCGCTGCTCGACAAACGGTTTCAAAAGCAATTGAATGCCAGCTAAGTCATCGAAATGAGCGCGCCGAATTTTGAATGGGATTTTTGGTTTTTCGATCTTAGCAGAGGGAGATTCGGACAAAATAGGAAATTCCAAGGTGATAGGAGCTCTTGAACTGCACAACGAGAAATAGCGACAAACATCCATGAATGCTACCTGATTCGTACGATCAAGCCAATCGCTCATGATTTGGCCGACCGCAAACTTTATCCAAGCGATACCAGAGTCTGCTCGTCTTGCCTCCTTTGCTCAGTTTCACGTATATATGCAAAAGTAACTTAGGCAACGCGGGTTTGCCTACCGAAAGATCAGAAAGAGTTCACCAGCTTTGGACACTTTGTCCGAAGTGTAGTCAAAACAGTCACCATCGTTCGAGCGAGACATTTCGGAAGCTTTATGGGGCAACGACTTTTCTTCTCAGTGGGCGAACCAAGCGGCGATTTGCACGCTGCCAACTTGATTCGCTCTATCCAATCGATTTCCCCCTCGTCGACATTTCGAGGTTTTGGAGGTAGCCGCATGATTCAGGCGGGCCTGGACTTGGACTACGACCTGACAAGTTTGGCGGTGATGGGGTTTGCCGAGGTGCTGCCGAAGCTCCGAGAGTTTTGCAGGGTGGCGGATCTGGCTGAAAAAAGCTTTGCTCGTGGAGACGTCGATGGCGTTGTCTTGGTTGATTTCCCAGGTTTCAATTGGCACATTGCCAAGCGGGCCAAGAAATACAACCTTCCCGTATTTTATTATCTGCCCCCGCAACTTTGGGCTTGGGGTGGCTGGCGCGTCAAGAAGATGCGCCGAACCGTGGATCACGTCTTGTGCCACCTACCTTTTGAGACGCCGTGGTTTCAACAACGAAATGTCGACGCACATTATGTTGGACATCCGTTCTTCGATTCGGTCGCACAACAACCTCTCGATTTGCGCTTTATGCACAAATGGAAAGACAATCAGCATTTGCAAGTCGCTGTCCTGCCGGGCTCACGCGACCATGAGGTACACACCATTTGGCCACTCCAGTTAGAGGTCATTCGGCGCCTTGCAGCAAAACATCCAAATACTCAATTCATGGTTGCTGCATTGAAAGACTCGCACGCCCTTTGGTGTAGATCACAATTGAAACCGGCGGATGCCAAACTCTCGGTCCAAATCTTTGCAGGTAAAACCAGCGAGATAATCGAATTAAGCGACTGTTCGTTGATGAAAAGTGGTTCCGTTTCACTTGAACTCATGGCCCGTGGCAAACCTGCCGCAGTCATGTATCACCTCAGTCAACTGACATTCGCCATGGCCAAGCTTCTGGTGCGGTGCAAGTGCATGTCACTACCCAACCTCATGGCAAAAGAGCAGGTGTTGGCGGAGTTCCTATCGCATGGCAAGTTAACTTCGAAATCAGCACTCAAATCGATCGAGCAAGCGACGATCGAAATGTCGAAACTAGTGAGCGACCCGGAGTATCGAATGATGAGGCGCCGCAACCTGCAATCTCTTGCGCAGCAATTTGCCAAGCCTGGAGCCAGCAATGCTTCCGCGCGTTTTATCATGTCGAAACTAATGAAGTCGGACGAAGGGACATTGCCCATCGATGTCGATGTTGCGAGCGGGAACGCCATATATCCTCGCGCTGCCGCCTAGGTCGTCCAGCTTTCAGACCACCCCCAGCTCCTCTCCCCTAGTACAGGCAACGCTGTGAAGCATTTTTTCGTGCGTTTCGCTACCACTGGCTTTATGCCAGTGGGGCGATAATTGGTGGCTACTAGCCGCTACCAATTGTTGCCTCCGTCGGGACGAGCTCGAACGGAAGGCTTAAATTATGAACCGATGCAATTAAATTCTGTTAGACTAAAGCCGTTGGCAAGCAGCGTCTTTCAAAGCCTAAAACCGCTTGAGTACGGTTTCAAAGTCAAATCGATTGGCACATGATGAAAAGGATCGAAGTTCAATCGGCAGGTTTAACCGATGCGGGGCTTGTTCGTGCGGACAATCAAGATCAGTTTTTCGTAGCTGACCTAACGCGTGGTTTGTTGGTGCAATCCGGCTCTCTGGATGCTGCAAAGAAATCACGGCTTTTTGGCAGTCCAATGGGGCACCTTTTTTTTGTTGCAGATGGCATGGGTGGACACCGCGCGGGCAGCGAAGCGAGCATGCTGGCGATCAAGTACTTTGTCAACGCCATCCTCAATAGTCCCAGATGGTTGCTTCAGGTGCCCCCGTCGAGCGAAGCAAATTTCGTAGATGACTTAAAGGGAATTCTGCTTGACGCACACAAGGCGATTCAAAAGCAATCTGCCAGTGATCCGCAATACGAAGGAATGGGGACGACTTTTACGATGGTTTACGTCGTTTGGCCAAAAATGTTCGTCGTCCACGCTGGCGACACGCGTTGCTACGTGATGCGTGCGGGTGAACTGCGTTTGATTACCAACGACCATACTGTCGCAAACCAAATGATGCGAGCAGGAAGGTTGGACCCACAATCGATCGAAAGATCGCCTTGGTCAAACGTTTTGGTCAACGCGCTTGGTGCTGGAGCGAACGAAGTTTTTGCGGAAATGCATACGCTTGATTTGCTGTTGGGTGATACCCTTTTGCTTTGCAGCGATGGTCTCAATAAACATGTCACCGATTTCCAGATCCGACAGAACTTGCTGGCGTTCATCGACCCTGATACGGCTTGCGAGAAATTGATTCAGTATGCCAAACAAGGCGGCGGTAGCGACAATATCACGGTTGTCGTTGCGCGATTTACAGAACCGCGACTCCAGAGCGGGCGCATGCAAATCATAGCATCGCATTCGTCCGATGAGTATGTTTTGCAAGACATTGAAATCCCGGAATCCGATTTGGACACGAGCGTCGAAACGGACGGCAGCGTCGCTTCTCAATCGTCCGGCGACACGAAAGAAACGGCTGAATTTGGACCGCAACTAGATACTTCCACCGGAGAGTTCTTTGAGCCTAAATGATTTGCAGGGGCATGTGGCACTGATCACTGGCGGTACCCAAGGTGTCGGCGGCGCTATCGCAATGAGCCTTGCCAAAGCTGGCGCCAACTTGATCCTGCATGGACTGGTCGAGGATGAGTGCGCTCTCGAAACTATCTCTCAGTGCCAGACTTTTGGCGTTCGCGTCAGCCCGCTTTACTGCGATCTAACTCAACCCATCGATATTGTATTGAATGACTTGGCCGAACGAGCGCTCGAAATCGAACCTGATATCGATCTTCTTGTCAACAATGCAGGCGTTTTTATCGATCTGCCTTTTCCGGAAATGAGTGAAGTGTTGTTCGATCGCACGTTTCATTTAAACGTCAAGGTTGGCTACTTCTTGACTCAATACTTTTCAAAAAAATGGATGTGCACTGGGCGATCTGGGAGAGTCCTGTTCACGGGGTCGATCAACGGCATTTTAGCGGAATCCGACCACACGGCTTACGACGCATCCAAAGCAGCACTGGCTGGCATGGTTCGATCCCTTTGTGTCGCGTTAGCTCCGCACGGGATACGAATAAACTCGATGGCACCTGGCTTGGTGCGAACTCCACTAACGAAACAGGTGAGCCGCGACGCGGATGCTTTGAAATGGATGGAGATGCATACTCCCAATGGACGGGTACCGGACGCCTCCGTGTGCGGTCCTATCGCTGCATTCTTGCTCAGCGACGAAGCGACCCACATTCATGGCCAAACCATATACGTAGATGGTGGAATGAGCGCTTGGCAACAACCTGATCTGCCACGAAGCTTGCGAGGAAATTTAGGCGATTCGTAACGGACACAGGTCAAAGTAGTAGGCACATTTCATGTGCCGTCCACCTAGAATCTTGGCAAAAGCTTGACTGCGAACCGGTTCGGGGCGTGCCTGCTGCTTTTGTCGTGCTACTTTTGTCGGCTGTGTCGTAACGGACGTTGCAATCTAGTTACCAGGCTCTGCCTGGTAACTCAATGCAAGCGAGGCTCCGCCTCCGCCGAAATGCATCCTTAGTTTGTGAACTCGGGAGGCAGGAGCCTCCACACCAATGCGTTCCCAGGCAGAGCCTGGGAACGAGTAGTTTCCTGTGCGACGTTAATTCCAATCGGTGGCACCAACTAGCGTGAAGTAAACTCTACTCCGCTTTCTTTCCCTTGCCCTTTCCCTTGGTTTTCGGGGAGGATTCGGTAGACGCGGGTTTTGGATCGGCAGCTTTTGTGGCGGGCGACTCCGATGTGTTTGTTTCGGTACTTGTCGTGGACTCTGACTTGGTTTCCGAGGCGGGTCCCTTGGAATCCGCCGCTGCAGACTTCTTGTACGATTCACTTCGATAGTCGGTCTGATAGAAACCAGAACCCTTAAAAACAACCGCTGCACCCGTTCCGATCAGCCGTCGCAATTTCATCTTCTTGCACTTGGGGCATTTCTTCTCAAGATTGGCTGTGATCGACTGGTACAGTTCAAACTTGTTGTCGCAAGCATCGCATTCATAGTCATACGTGGGCATGATTCAATCTTTCATTTTCATTGTGCAGACTAGCTTGCAGGACCAGTTGAAACGATCACCATGCTCGGTCGGACAACCCGATCGTGCATTACGTAACCCATTGAGGTCTCAAGCATGACAGTTCCAGCCGCATACTCGGTGCTCGGCTGCTGAGCGATCGCTTGGTGGAAATTCGGGTCGAAGCTCTTTCCCAATGACTCAATCGGTGCGCAGGAATACTTTGCGAGCACTTGGTGAAACTGGTGTTGTACAAGTTTGACCCCTGCAATCACCCCCTCGGTGCTGCCCTTCGATGCGCCTGCCTCCGTCGCTCGATTCAAGTTATCCACAATCTCGACGATGTCTCGGACAAACGGAAGCAATGCGTACTTGAGTTGCTGCTCGGTATCGCGAAGCAATCGTTTACGAAAGTTCTCAAGCTCGGCTTGGGCTTTCAATTCACGTTCACGCAAGTCCGAAACTTGCTGTTCCAACAAATCTACAATTTGCTCTGGTGACTCCGAGCCGTTGACCGTGTTGAAAGAATCTCCTTCGAGTGATTCGAAGATCGAATCGCTGGCGGTCGCGTCGTTGAACGTCGATTCATCGTGATTGGAATTTTTGGCAGATTCGTTTGACATGATAAATTAGTAAGACGTGAAAGGTTTGGTTGTTAGGATTTCCTGGACTTAAATAGGGGGCCTGGATGGGATAGGCTTCTAGCCCGCAAGCTGAAAATGACACTCTAGAAGCGTTCGAAGCCTATCCCTCTTAATTCTTTGTTTTAGGTGTGTCCACTTCGGCTGATTCTCCTTGAAAATACGCGACGATGCGATCCATAAAGCCCTTTCTTTCAGGTGTTATTTCGTGATCATCTTGTTCGGCCAACTCTCGCAGAAGCTCTTGTTGCCGCTTCGAAAGTTTCTTCGGAACTTCAATAACTGTTTCAACCAGCATGTCACCTCTGGCACCGGAATGCGGGTCAGGCATTCCCAATCCACGCAATCGAAATACGGTCCCACTTTGCGTTCCATTCGCAATTTCTAGTGCACGCTTTCCTTCCAACGTCGGCACTTCCAGAGTCGTGCCAAGAGCCGCTTGACTGAACGAAATCGGCAATTGAAACACCAAATTATGGCCATCGCGATGAAAGATTGAATGTTGTTTAAGGTGGATAAAGCAATATGCGTCGCCCCGCGGTCCACCGTCCGGACTCGGTTGACCCTCGCTGGGTAATCGCACACGCATACCATCATCGACCCCCGCAGGAATCTTTACCTCAAGTTTTACTTCGTGTGGCTTTAGCCCCTGCCCATCGCACGTCTTGCAAGGTTTGCCAATGGTTTTGCCACTACCTCGACAAATCGGACACGTTGTTTGAACTCTTAGTATGCCGGATGCTTGGATGACCTGACCGCGTCCTTGGCATTTGCGGCAGGTTTCTGGTTGCGAACCAGGAGCAGCACCGGAACCAGTGCATGTTTCACAGGCAGCATGACGCGTTAGCGATACCGTTTTCGTGACCCCGCGAAAAGCTTCCTCAAGTTCTAAAGTTACGTCGCAACGCAGGTCCGCACCTCGACGAACCCGTCCACGAGAACGGCCTCCACCGCCAAAGAAGTCTTCCAAGATCGAGCCACCGAATACGTCTCCAAACGCTTCGAAGATATCACCAACATCGCGAAAGCCTCCGCTGCCGCCGCCGCCGGCTTCAACCCCAGCGTGACCGTATTGGTCGTAGCGGGCCCGTTTTTGAGCATCCCCCAGCACTTCGTAAGCTTCTGTCGCTTCCTTAAACTTATGGACGGCTTCGGTGTCACCTTGATTGGCATCTGGATGATACTTAAGTGCCAGCTTGCGGTAAGCCTTCCCGATCTCCTCCTGCGAAGCAGACCTCAAGACAATCAAAATTTCGTAATAATCCCTTTTAGTGGCCACGTTCAACCTCTTGTTGATTTAGTTGCGGAAAAGATTACGCGCATGCGTGTCAAAGCTCTCTCGGCGAAGGATTGGGACGTTAAAACCATTGTCCTGGTCTAGCAAAAAAGGGTCACTCACGGGAAGGTGCTAAACACCGTCGCGAGTGACCCCTGAACTCTCAAAAGATCAAGCAGAGTGTAGATCAACCATTAGTTGACCGACCCTTCTACCTTCCTCTTTTTCTTGTCGTCTTTGTCGTAGGTCGTAACCAGAGCTTCTGTGGTCAACAGCAAGCCTGCGATGCTAGCCGCATTGACAAGTGCCGTTCGAACAACCTTGACTGGGTCGATAATTCCAGACTTAAGCATGTCGACGTAAACGCCTTTGTTTGCGTCATAACCCATGTTTGCGGGCTTTTGAGCAACTTCGTCTGCAACCACGCTTCCATCGATTCCCGCGTTGTCGGCGATCTGACGAAGAGGAGCTTCTAGAGCTCGCAAGATGATCTCGGCTCCAGTCTTTTCGTCTCCGCTCAACGACTTTGCCACGCCCTGTACCGTTTCACGGCATCGAAGCAAGGCAACACCACCACCTGGAAGAATGCCCTCTTCGACAGCAGCCCGGGTTGCATGCAACGCATCTTCCACTCGGGCCTTCTTTTGCTTCATGTCGGCCTCGGTCTCAGCACCCACGCTGATTACCGCGACACCACCAGCCAATTTGGCCAATCGCTCTTGGTATTTTTCCTTGTCGTACTCGCTATCCGATTGCTCGATCTGAGCACGAATTTGAGCAACACGTTGTTCAACTCCCTTGCGATCCCCACCACCTTCAACAATGGTGGTATTGTTCTTGTCGACAACAACTTTCTTCGCACGTCCGAGGTGTTCCAACGAAATCTTTTCCAGTTGCAACCCCAAGTCGTCGCTGATAAACGTGCCGCCGGTCAAGACCGCGATGTCGCCTAGCATGGCCTTGCGGCGATCGCCAAATCCCGGAGCCTTGACAGCGCAAACATTGAGAGTGCCACGCAGTTTATTGACCACCAAAAGCGTCAACGCTTCCGCATCGACATCTTCGCAAATGATCAAAAGCGGTTGGCTAGCAGCACTGATCTTCTCGAGAACAGGCACCAAGTCGCGAATGTTGCTGATTTTCTTTTCGTAAAGCAGAATGAGCGCATTCTCGTACGTGCAGCTCATGTCGGCGGGTGTGTTGATGAAGTAAGGCGACACGAATCCCTTGTCGAATTGCATGCCGTCTACGTATTCAACCGTTGTGTCTGCGGTCTTGCCCTCTTCGACAGTGATGACACCGTCTTTGCCGACCTTTTCAAGCGCCTCGGACAACAAATTCCCGATCGACATGTCGTTGTTGGCCGAGATTGCTCCGACGCTTGCAACTTCATTGCGGTTGCTGACCGGTTTCGCCATTTCGTGCAGTTTGACCGAAACCGCTTCGACCGCTTTGTCAATCCCGCGACGGATAGCTGACGGGTTGCATCCCGCAGCGATGTTTCGGAGGCCTTCCTTGAAGATAGCCCGTGCCAATACGGTGGCGGTGGTTGTACCGTCACCTGCGAGGTCACTCGTCTTCTGAGCGACTTCGACCACGAGCTTAGCGCCCATGTTTTCAAATCGATCTTCTAGTTCGATTTCCTTGGCAACAGTGACTCCGTCCTTGGTTACGGTTGGACCGCCGAAGCTTTTGTCGATGATGACATTTCGTCCGGTTGGGCCCATGGTCACAGCCACAGCATTCGCCAGTTTCTCCACACCCTGGAGCATTCTCGCCCTGGCTTGTTCGTCAAATAGTAGTTGCTTCGCCACGCTTAGCAGTCCTTATGATTTTGAATTTAAGAGGTCGGTAGGAAGGCCATCGCTTCAAACAAACGATGGCCGAAAAACGTCAAGAACAAAACGAATCAATCGCTCTATGCGAGTTTCGCAAGAACATCGCTTTCGCGGAGAATCTTGTACTCAACGCCATCGATCTCAACTTCGCTTCCACCATACTTGCCGAAGATCACTTCGTCGCCGATCGTAACGCTCAACGCCCCTCGAACACCGCTGTCGAGCAATTTGCCTGGCCCAACAGCCACGACCTTGCCTCGCTGTGGTTTTTCCTTCGCCGAATCAGGAAGCACAATGCCGCCCGCAGTTGTCTCTTCTGCTTCGAGAGGTAGTACAACGACCCTGTCATCGAGTGGACGAATGTTTACTTTTGCCATGCTAGATCATTTCCTTTATTGATTGAACAAATGTTTGTTATTTTGAGTTGAACTGTTGTTTTGTGATTTGTCTAAGCAACCCGGCTTAGACGGGGCTATATGGCTTTGACGGGACGAACGCTACATCATGCCTCCCATACCACCCATGCCTCCCATACCGCCCATGCCACCCATTCCTCCGCCCATGCCACCCATGCCGTGGTCATGGTCATGACCGCCGCCAGCAGGTTCTTCTTCCTTTGGAATGTCAATGATAAGAGACTCAGTTGTCAGCAGGAGGGACGCAACCGATGCGGCGTTACCCAAAGCAGTTTTGACCACCTTGGCTGGATCGATGATGCCGGCCTTGATCATGTCGACATACTTGTCCGTATTCGCATCATAGCCTTCGGTCTTTTCCTTTTGTTGGCGAACGCGGTTCACCACAACAGCCCCATCGATGCCCGCATTGTTGGCAATCGCACGGAGAGGATAGTCCAAAACGTTTACGATGATCTTAACGCCGAGAGCTTCATCACCTTCGAGCTTCAGCTTCTTCAATGCGCCTTCGCATCGAATGAGAGCCACGCCGCCACCGGGAACGATACCTTCGTCGAGAGCAGCTTGCGTTGCAGCCTTTGCATCATCAAGGAGAGCCTTGCGTTCCTTCATTTCGGTTTCGGTTGCAGCGCCCACATTGATTTGAGCAACGCCACCAGCCAACTTCGCAAGTCGCTCTTGAAGCTTCTCGCGATCGTAGTCGCTATCGGTGTTGTCAATCTCGCGACGAATCTGAGTCACGCGGCCTTCGATCGCGTCTTTCTTGCCCGCACCACCAATAATGACGGTGTTTTCGCTGGTGATGTGAACCTTCTTGCATCGTCCCAAATCGCTGAGCTTAACCGACTCAAGGTCGATTCCGAGATCCTTGAAGATCGGCTTGGCATTGGTTAGGGCCGCTATGTCCCCAAGAATCGCCTTGCGTCGATCGCCATACCCAGGCGCCTTGACAGCAACCACGCTGAGGATGCCTCGCATCTTGTTGATAACGAGAGTCGCAAGAGCATCACCATCGACGTCTTCGGCAAGAATCAACAATGGCTTCTTGGCCTTGCTGATCGCTTCCAAAAGTGGAATCAACTTTTTGTTATTGCTGATCTTTTCTTCGTGAATCAACAGATAACAGTCTTCGAGTTCGACCGACACTTGATCTTGATTTGTCACAAAGTGAGGCGAGAGGAAGCCGCGATCAAACTGCATGCCTTCAACCACTTCGACCGTGGTCTCGCTGCCGCGACCTTCTTCGACAGCGATAACGCCATCCTTGCCAACTCTCAGAAACGCCTCAGCGAGCACATCGCCGATGGCAGGATCGTTGTTGCCGGCAATCGTGGCAACTTGCTTGATTTCTTTCTTGCTCTTGGCATCGATCGGAATCGCAACTTTGTCGATTTCTGCCTTGACGGCTTCAACGGCCTTGGCAATGCCTCGCGAGAGAGCCATTGGATCGGCCCCGGCGGCAATCATCTTGAGACCTTCACGGAAAATCGCTTCGGCCAGAACGGTTGCGGTCGTAGTTCCATCGCCTGCAACGTCATTCGTCTTGCTTGCGGCTTCCTTGACCAGTTGAGCGCCTAGATTTTCGAACGGGTCGTCCAGTTCAATCTCTTCTGCGACCGTGACACCGTCCTTGGTGATTTTTGGCGAACCCCAGCCCTTGTCGAGAACGGCGTTGCGTCCTCGGGGGCCCAATGTGCTGCGAACTGCTCGTGCGAGCTTGGAAACGCCAGCCAATAGCGGCTGTCTCGCTTCGTCATCAAAAACCATCTGTTTTGCCACGTTGAACTCCTTGCGATGAGTCGGTAACCACCAACGAACGTAAATCTGTCTCTCAGCAGGTGCAGGCTCCCCGCACCCGATTGAATCGTTATTCAAATCCCCGCCAGAAAACGAAATGAGCCATAATTGGCAGTCACCGGCAGGAGAGACTCTGCGAGAGCAAGCGGCGTGCCATGACGGGATTTTATTTTGCAAGTCGCATTGCAGAAAGGACTTGCGTCTTTTTGGTCAATTCGAAAGGACGCGAAACTGTCAAAATATCAGGCCGAACTTAGCCAGCCTCTTCTTCATTCTTTGGCTTGAAACTGCATCGTGTACGCCTTATCCACGGAGGATTTGCTGGCGTCGATCATCTTCAATGACACCAGTGTGTCGGACAACTCGGTCCAACGCTCGGGCGTCATCAAGCCAATCGAAGAATCATCGCCGGCAGCGGAGGTTCGGCAAAGCGGCTTGAGCGCTTCCACGCCAAACTCGAGCGCGTTCTTTTCCAAGCCTTGCTTGTTTTTGGCCAAGATGACCTCATTGGAATCCGCCGGCGAGGCCAAGTATTTTTTCCAGCCTTCGATGCTCGCTTGCGTCATACGTTTGCAGACATCCTGGTTCTTGCTGATGTAGCCCTCGGTCGAGATTAGCACGCTGCAGTACGGGTTGTAACCAATCTCCGACATCATCAATTCCGTCACCTCGACCCCTTTTTGACGAGCCATGAAGGGTTCGCTGAAGTTGTAACCCTGAGTCGCAAACCCAGGGCCTGCGACCAATTGATCGACTGTTCCAAAGAATGGCACAACCTCAACCCCTTCCGTCAGAAACCCTTTGCTTTTTAAAAAAGGTACATACGGTCTAGTCTTGTCGATTTGTAACTTGATGTTCTTGATCTCTGCAAACGACTTTATGCCTGAATCCTTGCGAACCATAATGCATCTAGGTCCATTTTGAATCGGTGCCATCAAAGCCACTAATGGCACGTCTTGACTTCGCGCCACGAGCACATCGTCCGCATTGCCAACCCCAAACTGAATGCGTCCTAATGTCAATTCCTGTGGAACCAAGGTCGTTTTTCCACCCGGACGGATTTCGACTTCGAGGCCAAACTTTTCATAAATGCCGTGAACTTGGGCAGCGTAGAAACCGCCATGCTCGGCTTCGGGATACCAATTGAGTAACAGCGCTACCTTGGTCAAAGCGGCGGGCTTCGTTGAACTAGCTTTGGCATCCGAAATGACTTGCGCAGCCGTTTCCGATTGCTCTTTCGTCAATGTTTGGCCAGTGATCTTCTGCCCTTGCCCTTGAGCTGCTTGAGGCTGCTTGGGTGCGTCGCATGCGACGAATACGGATAAGCACGTAATGGACAACGGAAATAGGAGTTTATGCAACATAATCCGAATTGAGTTTGAGGGGAATTTCAATAGAAACTAAGTTATAGTGTAGCGTCCCGGGCAAGCTGGGAAACAACCAAATTTCAAGCTAGGAATCCCAAAATGGGAAACAACCAAAACATCCCAAACACTTCGTCCACAAAAAAGTCTCGCATTCGTTCCCTCTCAAGATGGCTGGCTGCCGTTTGCGTACCACTATTGGGATTGATATTGTTTCTGCCGACAATGCTTGGTTCAAAATGGATTTATGACCCATTGCTCAAACGTCTAGCCAACGATGATTTCGAGCTCGGGATCGACTCCGTCAAACTCAGTTGGTTTTCACCTCTTGAGTTTCAAGGGATCACCGTTCGACAAACCATTCCGACTGACAGCGAACCAATTAGCGCGTCGTCGTCGACACCGCTCCCTTCTGCACCTTTGATTTCCATTCGTTCGATTCAAAGCAATCGAGGTTTGTTCGGATATCTTCTGAACGGCCGTAATCTTGGTCGAATTCAAATCAACGAACCCAAGTTGGGTATCGCCCTTCTCGAAGATGGTTCCAACGTCGAACGACTCATCCACGCCCTGAACAATTCGCAAACGCAAACGCAATCGCAAGCGAACGCCAAGTCGCAACCCAAGCTCGATCTCGACATCGCGATTCGAGGATTGAGCGTTCAAGTCGAGCCGCCCGACGGCGGCAAAATTATTGAAGTTGTTCCTCCTTTGAACGGGGATATCTCCTACCGAGCTCTCAACGTCGAGCCGCAGGTGATCGTCGGGCCAACGCAGCTTCTGGACCAAGCGGAACTTACGCCAGAATTGGTTCGACTCGGGCTGGGATTGGCCATACCTCTCCTGTCCAAATCGGCATGGTTTGATGGTCGTGTGTCTCTTGCGACACAGGAGATCCGCATCCCTTTGGATCGGGCCGTTCAATCGACCGGAGAAGCTGTTTTGACATTGCATCAAGTGCGAAGTGGCCCCTCCGAACCGCTCATTATCGGTGCGCTCGATGCATTGGCAAACCTTCGAGGCAAAGAGCCCAATCATGAGCTCGTTTTTGTCGACGGCTCGCAAGTGACCGTCAAAGTTGCCGACGAACGCGTCTTTCACACAGGCTTAGAAGCAGGCTTACCCAAGCTCGATCAACGGCTACAAATTTCGACCGAAGGTTACGTAGGACTATCCGATCGATCTTTGGATTTGAAAGTGGAGATCCCAATCCCATTGGAACAATTGGCACGCCGCGAATCGGTCCAACGCATTGGTGTACCTCGAGTAAAGCTGCCGATAGGTGGAACACTCGATCATCCCGAAGTCAAATGGGACGCCATGCGGGGAGATTCCGCCACACTGCTAGCAGTTATCGCCGGCACGCTTAAAAACGAAGCCCCAGTGACGAGTTCGATCGTAGATGTCATTGGCAGCGTAACCGAAGGGCAAGCCGATCAAGCCATCGAAGCCGCGGCAAGTTTCGTTCGCATGCTTCGCGAAAGAAGATCGCAGAACAACGCCAACGCCAATGCCAACCTGCCCTCCGATCCAAAAACGCCTGCGGCTGAAAAGGAGTCGGAGCCGGTGATGCGAGGGCCATTGCGCGACGCATTGCGGAGAGCGCTGAAACGCGACTGAGAACAAGCGTACAAAAGTTTCCCTAGTTCCCAAACGATGTATCCCACTCGTTCACAAGCTCTGCTTGGGAATGCGGTTTCCGAAGCTCTGCTTCGCTGATGGCACACTCTGCATCTATATCCATCTCAACAACCTATTCAGCGATTAACGCAACCGGTTCGAGTAAATGGAAGTAATGACCATGGTCTGAGGTGATAACGACCAAGCTCTCATCCCAAGCATTGCGGCTTTCGATCCAACGAAAGATCTTTTCTACAGCCGCTTCTCCGCTGAATACAGCACCAATCGAACTATCGATGTTGTTGGCGTGATTCGCCCAGTCCACATCGCCGGCTTCGACCATCAACCAAAAACCTTGTTCATCGACCTGAAGCACTTCTATCGCGGCTTCGGTCATTTCGGCAAGTGTTGGATTCTCGTCAATGTCTGCCTTGGTGTAGACTTCTGGTTTTTCTTTCATGTCCACGACCGGCTTGAAATCTCCGTTCGCGGTTTGAAAAGGCAAATGGCCCGACTTCGCTCCAAAGAACCCCAGCAGTCGTTTTTTGTTCTGAGCAGCCGACTTAGCCGCATCTGCTAATACTTTAGCGCCTGAAATTCCGTTGGTGCGCTGGGCGACGATGTACTTTCCGGCCCCTCCGCCTGTATTGACAGTATCAACAGTATTGACATCGACTTTCATGCGATCTTCGTCCGTCAAATAGCGATTGCCTGGGATAAAGTTTTCGCCTTGGCCCTTGGGGCTTTCGGTGTTCTCACCATATCCGCATCCGATAACCACATCGAGACCAGGGGATGGATTTGTTTTGCGTGCAACGCTCGGCAGACCGAGCATATCGCGGGTCAGGTCTTGATAGTCGTCGCGGCTGACGTTGGCCGAGTACGCGGCTGCAGGAGTCGCATGGCTGATCGGAACGCTCGTGATAGCACCGACGGCGAAGCCTTTCTCACGCTGAACCCACTGAGCGATGGTCTCAACGGGCTTGAGGTTATGGTCTAGATTGACAGCCCCATTTATTGTTTTGATGCCAGCGGTTAAAGATGTGGCTGACGACGAAGAGTCCGTGTAAGCATGCGGTGAAATTTTCGAACGGCCGATTGGATAATCGATATCGGTTTCTGTTTGCCAAGGGGCCGAACCTGCGAACCGCGAATCAAAGCCACCAAACTTGGTTACTGGTTTGGTGTTTTGTTGAGCATCGACGTCCGTTTCGACTTCATCGCCATACGGGGACGTTACGATATAGCCATAGTCGCTAGTGCAACGATCGTAATCTTGAAAGATCAAGCCTGTTCCTTTTCCCTCGGTGTAGGCAACGCGACCGGTCTTGTAGATGGCGGCTGCTTGAGTGGACTGCCAGTCCATCCCATCAAAGACAACTAGAAAAACATACTTTTTTCCTTGTTGTTCAATGGCTTTGCGCTGGAGTCGGTAGACGTCGGTTTGGTCCGCGTATGGGGCGTCTTCGCGAAGCGTATTGGTTGGCATTCGCCCATAGAGTTTTTCGAGTTTGGCGGCATCTCGGTAGACGCTCCCTTCGTTCATATATTCGGCAAAAGAACCGCCAAAAACATAAACGGGTATAAGGCGATTCGAATGGTTGGTCCAAGAGCTGTAACTGCTCGGTCGGGTGCCCCAATACCCCCATGAAGCGGTTTTTTCGTTGATGGCCGTCTCTTGCTTGCGCGCGACGCTATCCGTCGCGACTTCCGTAGGTAGTCCAGGAAGCGGGCGAGGCCGCTTGTCTTGAGCCACCGAGTTGGCTGGACTGCCGAGCGAACACATAACTAGGAAAACAAAAAAGGCGGGAACAGTTGGAAATCGCATCAATCAATTCGAATGGAAAGAAGTAAATGTTGGCAAGCGTTGCGTTTGAACACACATCCAATGGATGCATCACGAAGCCACGATTGTACAAATAAATTCTGCTCCACCACCCCTCGCCCTTCTGTTTATTTAAACAAGTCTTTTGTTTCGTTTTCGTGCTCATGCTCAAAGGAAGTGCTTTGTAGCACAGGCTGCCAGCGCTGACAGCCTGCGACAGACACAGAATCTTGTCGTCGAATTGGAAACGCCCATCGAAACCAAAATGGATTCGATCGCTTCGGTGGACGTCTTGCCGACGATTCGAGTTGAGCACTGGGTGGATGCAATTCTTGAACCTCAATCTCTGACCATGGAATTGTCCACAACCCACAAAATTGAGAACGCGGGCGTTTTCCAGTTGGAGTTTGACATTCCCGCCGATTTTGAACTGTTGCAAGTCGCCGGTCGCAGTGGCCCCAGTTTAGAAGCCGCCTCAATCTTAGTCGTCGGGGGCTTCGTTCAAACCATGGGTGCAAAAGGAATCTTGTGAATTCAGGCTTTTTGTTGTAGGGCTAGTCATGACTTGCATAACCTGCGATAACAGTTTCGAAGTGTAATTTCGAAATATTCGACGAAACTTGAATACTCAAACCATGAATGAAATGACTCCTCCAGACGACACACTCAGCGTGGATGAAAAGGTGGAGCTTTGTCAACAAATAGTCAAATATCAATTCCAAAACCGGGGAACGCTTCTTTCTGCACTGACCCACTCGAGCGTGGCCACGACTCGAACCGAGTCCAACGAGCGAATGGAGTTTCTCGGCGACTCGATTTTGGGAATGGTTGTGTGCGAGAGACTATTTCGGTCGTACCCCGAATATTTGGAAGGCGAACTAACGAAAATCAAGTCGGTGGTGGTATCTCGAAGAGTTTGTGCCAAGATTTCGCGACAACTCGGTCTCGATACCTGCCTGATCGTTGGCCGAGGGATGTTGAGGACGGGCATGCCCAGGTCGCTGCTCAGCGATGTTTTTGAAGCGATTGTCGCAGCAATTTTTCTTGACGGAGGATACGCTGCGGCAACCAACTTTGTTCTAGAGCAAATGGAACCGGAGATACGTTTGGCCGCCGATGGCCATGGCGGCGGCAACTACAAATCGCTCCTACAGCAGCTTGCTCAACGTGATCTCAAAGGAACGCCCGTGTATCGACTCGTCGACGAGAGCGGACCAGATCACAGCAAGCACTTTCAAATCGTTGCCGAAATTTCGGGGCGTCGTTATGCACCAGCCTGGGGCCGCAATAAAAAAGAAGCCGAACAACGCGCCGCCGGAAACGCACTTTGCCAGCTCCGCGGCGAGGAACCTCCCTACACCGCTATGTAGTCTTGCTTACACCATCCCTGCGGAGTGAAATCGAGTAAAGCAGAACGATCGCACCACTCGCCAAGAGCGACCAAGGAAACGACTCTGAGGGTTTGAAAACGCGATCGGCCGTTTGTTGAGTCGGTGCGGAAAAAAGGTTACCCGCTTGCTGCGTCATGTTAGCCGTTGGGTCATCCATGACGCCAGCCGCGAGTAATGCGCTGTCGATCAGCAAGCACTCGATGCCAATGATAATGAGGACGATGCCAATCGCACAAAAAAATGCTCGCCACATGGTTTTAAGACGAATGAGAATTCGTACACCAAAAGGGGGAATTTAGGAACTAGACGCACACCATTTGCGTCTTTCGGCGTTTCCCCCCGTGACGAAACATTTCATCACACGGATTTCCGAAATCTTTTTGGAAGTGGCCCGAATTTTGACTTCAGTCAAAAGAATCCCTACAGGTTGCTCAATCATCTGAATCAATACGGATCGGCGAAAGCGCCATAAGCGCCTAACCCACCGTCGATTGCAATGTCTGTGGCCGTGATGAATGAGGCGGCGTCGCTTGCTAGCCACAAAACCGCATTGGCAACTTCGAACGGTTGCCCAATGCGGCCAAGCGGGTGCCGATTTGCAAGTTCGGCCCCGCCACCTTGTGCATCCAACGTAGAGCGCAACATTTGGGTTTCGATCGCTCCTGGGGAGAGCGAAACAACTCGAATCCCTTGTCTTGCATATTCGATTCCCCATTGCTTTGCCTGCATAATGTTGGCTGCTTTGATCGGACCGTACGCGGGAACTTGTCGGGCTGTGCGATGCCCTTGCTCACTGGCGACATTGACAATCACTCCAGAGCGTTGGAGCAACATTTGGCGAACCGCAGCTTTTGCCATATTCGTGTATCCCGTTAGGTTGACAGCAACCATTCGATCCCAAAGATCGCTGCTCATTTGATCCAAAGGAACATACGATGCCGGGGGTTGTATTGCTGCGGTGTTGACCAACACGTCAAGTCCGCCAAATCGGTTCACCGTCCAATCGATCGAAGCTTGGCAAGAAGCTTCGTCCGAAACATCGGCTCGAACGTATTCAACATGTGGCGGGACCAAGACCGTTCCATCTTGCACGACATCGACTGCCACGACCGCTGCCGCACCCGATTCTTGGAACGCTAGGCAAATCGCATGACCGATCCCACCGCAGCCACCAGTAACCAAGACGACTCTCCCCGTGTTGCTAACTCTGGCTTGACTTGGTGGACGTAATGAGCTCATGATACTTACCTTTTTTAACCGATGCCCCGAGGGTAATGCTTTTCCACAAGATCTCAGTTGCCGAGTATACTCTACTGCCGACCATGCCACCGCAATCTCACTGCCAAAACAAAAGTGCAACCTTGACAACACGACGACATTTCCTCGCCCAGTCGACTACGGCAATTTCTTGTGCCTTCATCGCCGGTCGAAGCTTAGCTCAATCGCCCGCAAGCTCTACGCCAGGTGCGTCCGCAGCACTTAAGCCCAACGGAGGAGCGATTGCATGGGTCAATGCAACTCTTCTTCCAGTCGATAAACCACCGATCCCAGACGGTGTGCTTATCGTCGCGGGTGGCAAAATCAAGGCCATTGGGTCAAAACAATCGACACCCATTCCGAGCGATGCCACGGTGATCGATGCGAAAGGCAAGTGGATCATGCCCGGTTTGGTCTGCACACACAGCCATATTGGTGGGATGGGAGCTGCCGACTCGAGTAGCCCAATTCAACCCGGCGTTCGCATTCTCGACTCAATCAACGTGCGGGAATCGGGTTTCAGGCGTGCTCTCGCCGGCGGATTAACCACGATCAATATTATGCCGGGCTCCGGACATCTTATCAGCGGTCAAACAGTCTATTGCAAACTTCGCTATTTTGAACAATCCCCGCGTATCGTCGACGACATCTTGATTCGGGACAAGCAAGGAAAGCCAATCGGCGGACTCAAAATGGCGAATGGCACGAACTCGCAAGGGGATTCGCCTTTTCCTGGCACGCGTGGTAAGTCGGCGTATCTCGTGCGTGAGCAATATATCAAGGCCCGCGAGTATCAAGCCAAGGTCGCGGCAGCCAAAGACGATGCAAGCAAACTACCGCCTCGCGATCTCCACCTCGAATCCCTGGTGGAAGCAATGCAGGGAAAACGCATCGTCCATCATCATACGCACCGTCATGACGACATCATGACAGTCATTCGACTTTCCCAAGAGTTCGGCTTTCAAACCGTTCTTCACCACGTCAGCGATGGTTGGAAAGTGGCAAAGGAAATCGCGGCAGCCAAATTGCCTTGTTCGATTATTGTGCTCGACTCACCGGGTGGTAAGCTCGAAGCCAAGGACTTGGTATTCCGCAACGGACGGGTTCTCGATGAAGCAGGTGTACGTGTTGCGTTTCATACCGATGATGGGATTACCGATTCTCGTTTATTCATGCGTTCGGCCGCTTTGGCCGTGCGGGCTGGGATGAATCGGGACAAAGCCATAGCCGGTCTGACGTTGGCTGGTGCAGAGATGCTGGGGTTGGATGACCGAATCGGTTCTCTTACAGTCGGCAAAGATGCGGACATTGCTATCCTAAGCGGTGATCCACTTAGTTCCTATACTCGAGTGCTTGAGACGTGGGTCGAAGGGCAGTTGGCATTCGATTTGAGCAAGTCCCAAGACAATCTCTTTGCGGAGGGTGGACTCAAAGCGGGCAGCGATCTAGATCCATTTTTGTGCTGCTATGCTCAAGCATGGCAAGGGGGTGCGAAGTGAGAACCATACGATTATGGATCGCAGTTGCCAGCTTGATGCTGTCTCTTCCTTCCAACTCAATTCTTGCAGATACGGCTTTGGTCGTTCAAGCCAAGAAGATCTTGACGGCAGCAGGGAAAACGATTGAGGATGGAACGATTGTTTGTGTCGACGGCAAGATTAAAGCCGTCGGAAAAACGGGTGAGATGAACATTCCGGCGGACTCGAAAATCCTCAAGTGCGAGATCGTCATGCCAGGCATGGTGGATGTTAGAACTTGTGTCGGTCTATCAGGCATTTTAAACATCAAGAATGACTCGGACCAATTGGAAAGTTCATCGCCATTGCAGCCTGAGCTACGTGCCATCGACGCGTACAATCCGCGTGAAGAATTGGTCGAGTACATTCGCAGCTTTGGGGTTACGACGGTTCACACAGGGCATGCCCCCGGCGAACTTATCTCCGGGCAAACACTCATCGCAAAAACCATTGGCAATACGGTAGAGGAATCGTTGCTGATCGATGGGCGGGCGATCGCTGCAACACTTGGAGAGGGTTCGACGAAAGCCGGCAAGCAAAGCCCTGGTACGCGTGGGAAACAAATGGCAATGCTGCGTGCGTTGTTCATTGAAGCACAGGAATACAAGAGCAAGCTAGCCAAGCAAACCGAGGCAAAACCGGACAAGGACACCAACAAAGACACCAACAAAGACAAGTCATCCGAACCGGTACCAAGGAACCTGAAATTGGAAGCTTTGGTCGATGTGCTAGCCGGCAAAAAGGCCTTGCTGATAACAGCGGATCGGGCTCAAGATATCGCGTCCGCGATTCGATTGGTCGATGAGTTCAAGATCAAGTTGTGGCTGGATAGTGCCGCTGATGCGCAGTTGATGATTCCTGAGATCAAGGCAGCCGCAATCACAGTGCTGTTGCATCCGTCGATGGCCAGAGCAAGTGGAGCAAAAGAGAACTTGTCATTCCAAACGGCTGCAAAACTTCATGCGGCTGGCATCCCATTCGCAATCCAAGGTGGCTTCGAGGCCTACGTTCCCAAAGTACGCGTGATTCTATTCGAAGCAGCCGTGGCCGCAGCTCATGGCCTGAGTTTCGACGCCGCGATTGAGTCGATTACGATTTCGCCCGCGAAGATACTTGGAATTCAAGATCGAGTTGGCTCGATCGAAATTGGAAAAGATGCGGACCTCGCGCTCTTTGACGGAGACCCCTTCGAATACACTACGCATTGCGTTGGAGTCGTCATTAACGGACAACTTGTTTCAAAGGGAAATTAATGTCAGTGGAAGATCATTCTCAATCCGTTCTCTTAACACACAAACGTATTGCACTCCTCACGGATGGTTATTCGACGCCATTTTTGGCGAAAACCGCAATCAATATGCTTCGTTATCGAACCGCCGATATCGCTGCGGTCCTGGACCGCAAGGAGGCCGGCGTAACCTCGCAACATCTTTTCGGCACGGGTGGCAATGTGCCTGTCGTCGCAAACCTCTCCGATGTGGCTGACGTGGATGCTTTGTATATCGGCATTGCACCACCGGGCGGAAAGTTGCCGGAAGAATGGCAGCCTGTTATTCTGGAAGCATTGAAACGCAAGATCGATATCGTCTCGGGACTGCACGACTTTTTGACGGACAATGGAGTGTACGTTCGATTGGCAGCGGAGAGTGGGAGTCGGTTGATTGACGTTCGGCGAAACAAACACAAAGAAACCGCGCAGTGCGTCCCGTTCCGCCATGGCAATGTGCGAATCCATGCGGTGGGTCATGATTGCAGCATTGGCAAAATGGTGGTTTCGCTCGAAATACAGAAAGGACTTACCGCAATTGGACAGGACGCTAAGTTCTTGGCGACTGGACAGACGGGGATCATGATTGCCGGTGAAGGTGTTCCGGTCGACTGCGTGGTCGCCGACTTTGTGAACGGTGCCACCGAAGTCATGGTTAAAAAAAACGAACAACACGACTTCCTACTCATCGAAGGACAAGGGAGCATATCGCATCCGGCGTATTCCGCCGTTACGCTTGGCTTGTTGCACGGTTGTGCTCCAGACGGATTGGTGTTTTGCTATGAAGCTGGACGGACGAAAGTAAAGGGTTTCAACAACATTGACATCCCGCTGATGACGGCTCAGATTCAAGCTTGCGAAATGAACGCGAATTTTCGGAACCCCTGTAAGACCATTGGAATTGCCATCAACACCGGACGCATGACTCAGCAAGAGGCATATGCAGAAATTGCGAGAACGGAACAGTCCTACGGCTTGCCGACCTGCGACGTTTATCGCAACGGTGCGGACAAACTCGTCAACGCATGTCTTGCATTGCGAAAGGAATTGCTTTCGAAATGAAGATGGAACTTTATCGTTTGAACCTTCCGTTGGCGCACACATTCACGATCTCGCGAGAATCGATAACAACTCAGCCGAGTCTAATTGTCGAGCTCGAGCACAACGGTGTGGTTGGTTTTGGCGAAGTAACCGAGAACCGTTTTTACGGTCATACGTTCGACTCGATCACTTCATCGCTCGAACGCGTTAGGGGGATGATAGGCGATTACGCTCACCATTCTCCCGTCGAACTTTGGCCAAAGATGCGAGACGCAATGCACAATGACATGTTTGCTTTATCCGCATTGGATATCGCGGCGCACGATATACGCGGCAAGACGCTCGGCATCCCTACTTGGCAAGATTGGGGACTCGAATGGACCGGCGAACCCTATTCCAGTTATACGATCGGCATCGACACGATCGAGCAGATGGTTGCCAAGTTGCAGGAACAGCCTGGATGGCGGACCTACAAGGTCAAGCTGGGAACGTCGAACGACCTCGAAATTGTATCGGAATTGCGCAAGCATACGGATGCTGTCTTTCGTGTTGATGCAAACTGTGGCTGGACGGCGGACGAGACAATTGCCAATTCGAAAGCGCTAGCCGAACTTGGTGTTGAATTCATCGAGCAACCGATGCCGACTGAGACAATCAAAGCAGATAAGCAGCGAGTTTACCGCGAATCCGCTCTTCCGATTATTGCCGACGAGGATTGTCAAGTTTCCGAGGATGTCGGACGATGCGCCGGATTGGTTCACGGCGTGAACGTAAAAATTTGCAAGTGTGGTGGCCTGACCCCGGCACTTCAAATGCTTCGAGAAGCCCGGCGGCTTGGCATGAAGACGATGGTTGGCTGCATGGTCGAAAGCGCAATCGGAATCAGTGGCGCATCCCAGCTGTTGCCATTGATGGATTATGCTGACTTAGATGGTGCCGTATTGTTAGCCGATTCCCCAACGACGGGTGTCCGTGTTGATAAGGGTGTGGTGAAGTTGACCAATGGACCAGGTACAGGCGCACTCCTGCAATACGATCGACTCGATTCGTTTCGGTGCTAAACCAGCCCGTTGTCAAGGTTTTTTTGCTATAACCATGGAGCTTCGAAGACGACGGAGTTCACCGTTTCCATCCTAACCGATAACCCTGTAAGGCTACGTAAATATGCAGAACCGCCGCAAATTCCTAGAAGAATCGATGATTGTTGCTGCATCGGTTCTGTCTGCTCAATCCGCCGCTCGATCGGCACCGAATGCGATTTCGTCGGAGACTGCGATTACATCCCCAAACGAAATCGTTCGGCACGCGATTATCGGATGCAGAATTCGAGGCAAAGTTCACGCCGCCGAATTCGCCAAGCTTAACGGCGTGGAGGTTGCCTATGTTTGCGATCCCGACTTACAACTTGCCGAAGCCTTGGCAGAGTCCGTTGAGAAAACGACGGGAAGGAAACCCAAGGTTGTTCAGGACCTTCGGTTGATCAACGATGACAAGAGCATCGACACGCTTTCGGTCGCCGCTCCCAATCATTGGCATGCTCTTGCGACCATATGGGGGTTGCAAGCGGGAAAGCACGTCTACGTGGAGAAACCACTTTGTCACAATGTGGTTGAGGGACGCCGCATGATCGAGGTTGCGGACAAAACCAAACGAATCTGTCAGGTTGGTACCCAAAATCGTTCGCGTGGCGATTTGGCCGCCGCTGCCCAATACATTCGCGATGGAAAGCTTGGAAAGATCTCGCTTGCAAGAACGATTGTTTACGGAGCACGCGGCTCGATCGGACCGCGAGACAAATACGAATTGCCGACCGGAGTCGACTACAGCCTGTGGCTGGGCCCAGCGGAGATGCGCCCGCTTTCGCGCAAGCAGCTCCATTACGATTGGCATTGGGACTGGAATACAGGCAATGGCGAGCTTGGCAACAACAATATTCATTATGTCGATATGTGCCGACTGTTGCTCGGGCTAAAGGGGCTTGGCGATTCGGTCATAGGCATTGGCGGACGACTTGGCTATGAAGATGCTGGCGACACGCCGAACACTCAATTGGTCGCACACCGATTTGGTGAAGTCACGATTGTCCAAGAGGTTCGTGGCTTGAAATCGGATCCGTTCAGCGACAAATTCAAGGGCGGTTGCATCGTCTATGGCTCAGAAGGATTCATCGCGGAATCAACCGTTTTTGATCCGCAAGGAAATCTGGTCAAAAAACTCGAAGGGGATAGTCTGAATCACTTCGAAAATTTCATGGGTGCTGTGCGGAGTGGACGACGCGAGGATCTCAAAGCGGACGTCACAGAAGGGCATCAATCAACGGGACTTTGCCATGTTGGAAATATCTCCACTCGACTAGGACGCCCAGAATCGATTGCCGAGATTCGAAATCGACTCGCCGAGCTGAAACTGCACGAGGACGTATCGAAAACGTTGGAACGCATGACGGAACATCTCAAAAGCAATGGTGTGGATCTCGAGAAAAACAAGCTCAATCTCGGACCATTTTTGAGCCTCTCGCAAACAAAAGACGAGTTTGTAGGGAATGCAGAAGCCAACAAGCTATTGAGCCGAGAGTATCGAGCACCCTTCGTTGTCCCAGCAGCCAACGCGATTTAGAAGCCTTGCAAATGTTTAGCCTGCGCAGGCTTAGTTGTTCGACCTTAGTTGTTCGACGCTCCGCGTCGTACGGCGCCCCCTGTTTTTTATCAAGGGATGCTGACGACGCGGAGCGTCTTCAAACGAAGTCCAACGAATATTCTCGCGAGTGTTGGATACGAGTTTAGGGGAATGAGTTATAGGGCTTGACTAGCTTGTTGTTCATCTTGTATGCTCCTGGCTCACGACACTTGCTCGCAATGAATGCAAACCAAACAATGTGTGCAGGACTGTGACTGCAAAAACGGCCTCTCAAGAGGCAAAAAAGACAGTCTTTTCATTGATGGCTCCGTAGCCAAGTGGCTAAGGCAGCGGATTGCAAATCCGCCATCGTCGGTTCAACTCCGACCGGAGCCTCTTACCAGAAAACCCCGCTTTTCCCTCAGTATTCTCAGGGAAACGCGGGGTTTTTTCGTTTTTGTCCTGGTGTCGGTTTGCTGTAGTTAATGGCACCGTTTCGCACCTTGCACGCACTGAATCGAACCCTGAGTGCTGTACCAAATGCTGTACCCCCCTAACTTCTGATGTCCCAGTCTTCCGTTGTTCACTAGGTTGAGTGAATGCTCCCCGAATGCGTTCGATTGCGGCTGCCTCGCTACCGGGGAACAAATGCCCGTATCGGTCCATCGTCAAACGGATGTCCGAATGACGCATGATCGTTTGGACGGTCTTTACGTCGGCACCGCTTTGAATCAGCCAACTAGCGCACGTATGCCGCAAGCTGTGAAAATCGAGTCTCTCGCCTTCCGAGTCAATCGCCCGCAGAAAGTCGCTAGCATCGCGTTCAATGCGTTCCTGGGGATCTTGGAAGGTGTCCAGCCATCCAATCCTTGCCGTCGCCATATCGGCCCGCAGCATGTCGGCAACGTCATGTTCCTTTGGCATCGGGAACACGGTGGCGCCGGCAAGTTTTCGACCAACTAAGTTTTGCAACTCCATTGCAAGCTCTGGCTGGATGTATTGCCGTGCAAGCTTCTTGTTTTTGGTCCCCCCTGGTTTTGCAACTACGAACGGAACGTCATCGGTAACGTTTAGCTTGCCCCTTGTGAGCGATCGCAACTCATTGGACCTTAAACCCGATTGGATCGCAGTAGAGTAAAGCAATGCTCGGGCCATGCCGGCCATTCCAAACCGCTCGGGGCTCTGTCTTGTTGTCGCGTCAAGCCATCGCCATTCCTCGTGGGAGAGAAATCGACGAACCAACCGCCGATCATCTTCCACGGATGGTTTTGAAACGGTGGAAAGTGGATCGCTAAGAAGCTTGCCATTCTTGACGGCCCATCGTGTGAATCCCTTGATCGATTGCAAATGAGAGGCAATCGTCCTTGAGGCCCTACCGGCTTTCCGAAGGTCCGAAGCGTACTTGTTTACCTTGTCCGCTGTGATGTCCTTGAGGGATTCGAAGCCAAACTTCTCGATCGCTATGCGAGTGTCTTCAATGTGCCCTTCCTTGCTCTTGGATGCCATCGCGGCCCCGTAGTCGTCAAGATGGAGTTTGATAGGCATCGTGGCAATCTTGGCCAAGTCCTCTATCACAGGATCAACAACGCGTTCCTTTCGAAGCGATACATCCGTTTCGAGTTTGTTGGCGATCCGCGTTGCTGCTTGCTTGTCAGTAGTGCCACTCGAACGACTAATGCGTTTGCCGGTGTGATCGAAATAGTCGATGTACCAATTACGCTTGCCTTCGCGCTTGAAAATACTTGCCATGAATCAACTCCAATTCAAACTCAGAAAGAAAACCACGGAAGCTAGTGAGTTAGGCTAGCGTTCGCCCCGTCGGGCTATCCGTGATTAGGTAACAATGTAGGCACGATTTCGAAGCGAAATAGGCGCTATGGGCGCAAGTACCCCTATCCCCTAGAGAACATGTTTTGAAAATGCGAAAAGACCGCATAACCCTTTTCGCAATGTTGGAGGAAAAGCGTGGCTGTCGCTCTCCACAACTCTTTTCCATGCATGGAATGATTGCGGGTGACTAAGGTCTGCCAACACTCTTTCAAACATCATAACCTGCCTTTCTTGCAAGGTCTTCGGCAATATCTCGCATCCAAGGGTTGTCCGCCATCTCTTGTAGTTCTGGGGGGAAACGTCCCTTGGGCAAAGGTTCCACCAAAAGCGATATCCTCGCTCTCCCGTCCTGGGCTCGGTGTACGGTGAGCGCGAGAATCTGCGTTCGAAGGTTGAATCTATGCGTCACGTGTTCGGCAATCGTGTAGCATCTTGGATGCGTGCTTGCCTTGCGTTTCGATTGCTGTTTTTTTCGATTTGTCATCGTCCAATTCTCCGAACAATTTTCACGCCGTGTAACATCGCCCCAACCTCTTTTCGATCAGCCAATTCGTGGGGAAGTGGACCAGCGATCGCATATCGTACAACCGCACCTAGCGACCGGGCCAGCTGTACGTCTACAAACCCTTGCCCAAACCGTTGCCAAGCGTCGATTATCGATCGACTGTCGATCGATGGATCGGACACGATGACGCCGTGTAGGTGCGGCTGGAAGCGTCCGGCTCGACCGACTAGGTGCAAAACACCTATCCCGCGCCGGATCGATCCTAGGCCTCGCGGTATTCCTCTAAATCGCTGCTGAGATCGTTGCTTGCCAAGCTTTGTCCATCGACGGAATAGCTCTGATGACTCGGTTACCCAATCGCCTAACGTCGGTATCGTCAGCATGGCGAACCAAGCAACTCCATCAACAGCTATTGCATTGCTTAACCATCGCTCGCTTGTCCGGCTACGTTTGGCAATCCATGACTGTCTACACGTCTCACATTCAAATCGATCGCCACAGTTGCAAAGATGTAGTGACTGAGAGACGTATAGACTAGATTGTGTCGCTGCCGATGGTAGGTCCGTTGTCGGCTGCCTAGTCATCGTCGAGCTCCATGTCGGCAATGTAGTCGCTAACGTTTTGCTTGATCGCTGCCAACTTGGATGAATCGTGTTTTTCGTTTTCGATTTCTGCGTTGAATGCGGTCCGGTCGATGACACTATCGATCGTCTCAACCAATGCGGATTGCATCCTTGCAGGCTCGATTGCCTCAAGCTCGTAAACTCGATCCGTGCCGTATCGCTTGCGATAGGTTGCATATTGCCCGGATGACTTTTTTGCTTCCATCCCGTTCGGCGGTAGCGACCATTTTTTCACTTGCTCCATCGTCAACAGGCACTTTATAGGCCTGACGGCGGCAATACCAAAATCATCGCGAATAGATCGCGCGAATGATTCTGCGATCGATTCGCCATCTGGATCCAAGTCGCTCACAACGAGCAACACCAAGCGGTCTTTACCACTCGAAATGAATCTCTCCGCAATTGCCCGCCTTGGCTCCAACGAGCAATAACCGCGACCAATGGTTAATGGAATGCAAAAGTTATCTGCGATTGGTTTGACGATTCCCTGAACTGTCAATTTCTCTGCGATCATTTCGATATGATCCGGTTGCGATTGCATTAGATTGCGTCGGTAACCATCTAGAAACCACTTTGTCTCTCGGTCGATGAATTCGGCGCAATCCTCGCAGTAATTCGTTCCTGAAACTGGGCGTGTTTCGTCGGTGATCGCTTGCCACTGAACCCGATTCGCAAGACGTGCTCTTGCCAAAAGATTGCATAAATCGCCGTACGATTTCCGATCATTGCTATATCGCGAATCGGGTTTGCTCGCATGTCTCAATGGCGGTTTATTGAGTAGTCGGTAGTGCACTTGGCGCACCGTAAGCGGCCAGTATTTTTTCAGTTCGTTGATGGCTGAAATCGCTGCGAGCAACATCGGTTCTTTGGCCTGTGAAATCTCTGCTCTGGATGATTCGGCCCGAATGCAAATCTCATTGGGCGCGTCTCTGTCTCGCTCCTGACGTAGCGCAATCATTTGTTGATACGCTACGTCAGGATCAATCGTAAGAAGTGATTCCTTCATTCTCACTGCCGCCGTCTTCACTCGCTGCCGATTGTGACTTGCTAGGACGCGTTTCCACGAGATCGAAGAGTGATCCGCACGCGAAATTACCAATCGCCGAATCGGAACCTTTTCAAGTCCAGCCAACTTCGCCGCTGCATATCTGCGGTGTCCCGAAACGATGTAGCCTTCCACCGAAACTTGAATCGGCTCGCGGATGCCATGTTCAATGATGTCGTTGCATAGCATCACGAGTTCGTGATTCTCTGTGTCGATCTTACCGTAGACGTCATCGTTTTCCGGGGATGGAGAAATCGAATCTATGGCGACCGACTGTATGGTATCATTGTGCTTGGTTAATGATTTTTCGCCCCGCTTCCGGTTGCCGCCGGGGGGGGCTTTCTTCTTTTTTGGCGTGGTCATTTTGCACCGCCTTTTCTCGAAACCCGACTTGTCTGGTTTTCGACTCGCGCCGCGTCAACATACGCATGTAGGTCGGAAATTTTGTAGCGGACTGCTCTGCCAATTTTTATCGACGGAATGTTTCCGCAATTGGTTTCTGACCAAAGTTTTCGACTAGAAATCGCTAAAATTCGCGACGCATCGCGGGCCGATACCAAGAGCGGTTCGGCGATTGAATGGGCTGTCATGTCATTACTCCGTTAGCAATGCGATTCGCGGTTTGCGATTCGCTGTCGGAGTCATGTTTTCGTAACGCTCGTTGTATTCCATCGGATAGATTTATCTATCCGGAACAATCCACTATGTCGAATAGTCTCGACGGAAAAAGCATGTTATCGAACAGGGTAGTAATCGAACGGATAGATTCATCTATCCCAATGGACACTTAGCCTTTCTTTTTCGCCTCGTACTGCTTTGCGGCATCAGCGTAGATTTTCGGTTGGTCATGCTTCGCCGCACAAAGTCTACGATATCCAATTTTGCGTTCTGCGGACTTGGTAGCCTTTCCTAAGATCCTTTGCTCATCGTCCTTTTGCATCCACTCGACTAGTACTAATATTCGCGGATTAATCGGACTTCCACCCGAATCCAGACTAGTCGGGTTTTCGATTCGATCGAGTTCGATTTCGACTTTAGCGAGCGTCCCCCAGTACCTTTTCCATGCGTCCTCTGCTTGTTGTGGATGGTCGATCCATTCCAGCAATCCAACTTGGAAAGCTGTTCGTCCTTTGGGAATAATCTGCGGAATTGATTCGAGTCGTACGCCTTCTTTTGTTGCGGCTTGCCAAAGGTCGCGTAACCACCGGTCCGGCGTGAACTCGCTGCTGGTCCATTCAGCTTCTGGAGATGGCCATTTTTGACGAAGTTGCGCGACTAAAGTACGCAATTCAGCTTTGCTCATTTCAGATTGTCCTAGGTGTGTGAAAGGCTGCTTGCCGCCTGGTTCGCTAGGACACGTTCCAGACGGCTTGCATTCAGTGAGGATCAGTCACTTACCTTGCTTCAAGTTACGATATTCAAAACACGTCCGGAAGACCTGTTATAAGCAATCCGTTGTTAGTCGGGTCATTTGATTGACAGTATTGGCAGGGCGTTGGATAATCTTGTTTTCTATTGGGAGACTGTCATGCTCAAGTGGATGGTTGGACTGTTTGCAACAAAACCCAAGAAGCCAATTTGGATATCGCGACCTTTAGTTATCGTGGATGGGAAATACAAAATGAAACCAAACACAGTAGTAACTATTGGACCGGGCGCGATGCGATTTGAACAGGAATTTGTCTGCGTTTCTGAATGCAGTCGTTCAAGTACAAAGTAGCCTCTTTGTATCCAATGAATGTTTTGCTTCCGTCAGTACGGTAGAAAATCATTCCTACGCCTTCATATTCAACCCCATCTTCAACTAGCGTAGGAATTGACGGGATGAGGATTCGTTCAATATCATCGCTTTCACCTGTTAGGGACCGTATGAGTGCTTCTAGCGTTTCGTAGGGCGTCGCGTCGTTATCGTCGTTCATTTTTTCCTCAAGTTCTGATTTCGTCTAAAATTGGTTCTGGGACCCATCGTAAACTGCCTCTATTCCGGATGGACTGGATTTGGTAATTCGCAGGTATTGCGTCCTTGGATGTCCATCCGTGAATTGTGAATCTGTTTTGACTCGAATATACTTGATCGTGCATGATGACGCGACTCCATTCCAGCAGATGCGAGTCCTCGCAATGCTCCGAATAGACGTTTTCTACCAATTCATTCGATGACAGAAGCGACCTAAAGATGCCAGCTTTGAGACCAATGCTATTCGCGATCGCGTTATTTTCCTCAGCGTTGCCTATGGTCGTCAAAGCAGAGGATCCGCGTGAATTTATCGTTCGTTTCGGATACGAAAACGCAAAGAAAGTACAACAAGAAACCAATCTTCGGATTGATGAAGAATCCGGTAAGCTTTCAAAGGTACTTCATCTTGCGGAAAAGCGATTCAAGCTAGATCGTAGGTTGGAATTGAATGGACAGATAATTCAATTTGTGGACGCAAGAGGACCTGACACGCGTTTCGGTGCTGACTACCCAGAAGGCGGCTTGACGTTGTCTTGGTCTCGCGATCCGGATTTTGAAACTGCACATCTAGTGTTTTGTCGATCAACGGTCCGAAAGGATTTCATCGCGAACGCAAAAGCTAAGCTCGATAAACTTGACTCTCAGCGGGATCGTTTGCCGAAATGGTGCCTACCGGAGTTTGACATTGCCGGCCCACGGATGAATCAAGCTGGATGGCTTCATTTTGATGTATTGCGAGTCGTTCAAAATCTTGGCGATGGAAGTTTTCTTGGAAAGTTCGAGGGCCAATATTATGAAGATGTACCAGTCATGCTGATTGTCGGCATGACAGGCGCCGAGGATTTTAGCGATGATCAAAGGATAAACGACGTCTCTCCAAAGAATTTGGTGATGTGCAATCGAACATTCCAATACGAGTCTGTTGGCAAGAGCATTCGAACGGTTCACGTACTCGAGTTTTGTAACCAACAGAGCGTGGAGGCATATTTTAACGTTCGCGTTCCATTGGCGGACAGGGCGCCAAAGATAAAAGCGAAAGCCAAACCCAATGTAGAACGTGTTTGGAGCGACAAGTCCGGAAAGTTTGCGGTACGCGCAACGCTGAAGTCCATCACCGACGAAAAGGTTACGCTACTAAAGGCGGACGGGAAGGAAGTTGTAGTAACGATTGATCAATTGTCGAAGAAAGACCAAGACTGGCTAATCGAAAATTAGCTTCTAGATCTTGTGATCCTCTCGATAGCCAACAACAGAGGAGCTTGGCTTCCGAGGATGGTCTAACGCACGTTCGAGTCCGGCGTCTAGATAAACTCGATTTCCCGCTCAGCGTCGCGCAATGCCCCCAAGATCGGCCCAAGAATGCCTAACGAGTAGTGGTCATCCATGGGGATGGAGTCGAGTAGCTTTTGCACCGCTTGCCGGCTCGCTTCGAGAGACTCTTTTGCGATGGAAAGCAAATTGATTTGACTGTCAGGATTCGCTGTGTTTTTCGAGACTGTCAATTTTGAATGCTGTACCAAATGCTGGTCCCCATCAGGGTTCCCAATGTTTTCGTTGGTCTCTTGCGGATTGCAAATCCGCCATCGTCGGTTCAACTCCGACCGGAGCCTCTTACCAGAAAACCCCGCTTGTTCCTCAGTATTCTCAGGGAAACGCGGGGTTTTTTCGTTTTTGTCCAGGTGATGGTTTGGGTTCGCTAATGGCACCGTTTCGCACTACCCCGAACACTGGGCACTTTAGAAAGCCCTGTAGGTTCAGTTCCCGTTTTTCGTTGTTCCGTCGGCTGGGTGAACATCCCCGAATGCGTTCAATAGCTGCCGCATCAATCGCTGGAATAAATGACGGTAGCGGTCTTCGGTCAATCTAACTGTCGCCGAACAAAGCATTGACGGTCTGAAGTGTGCTGTCTGTGAATGCAGAATGTCGAAGACTCGCGAGACGTTACCAAACCGTTTTCCGTCTATCAGAGAGCAGCAAAAACACCGTCTTCTACTCAGACTTTGGATTTGTCTTTATTATTGAACTGGACTTTGACCTAGGCTTGGACTTTGACCGAGGCTTGGACTTTGACCGAGGCTTGGACTTGGGATCTGGCGTTTCACGCAGATCCCCGATATTAAAAGACTTGAATGCAGTTTCCGTCCATAGATTCGTCTCGGCTATTTCAAAGTTATCACAAAAATCGACAATCCTACAACGATCAAAAACAATTCCTGCAGAGACACTAAACGATTTCCAAAACTTATGGTCCATAGACTCGGAGACGAAAAAAGCTCTCAATGGGTCGACTAAAAAGGGCTCAATAAACCACCTTTTAGCAAAGCTCACTGGTTGAAGTTGTGACTCAAGGCCGTCAGAGCTCGAACCGGTTTTGCATTGGCCAAAAATTATTAACTGGCCGGAGAGTTTGTCGCTAAAGGGAATCCAGGCAACGGTATCCAGTTTGTCGTCATTGGCATTTATATCTGAATCTCGATCCAATTGTCGGAACCCAGCACCCTCATTGAGAGAGTTACATAGAAACCTTACCTTTTCCTGGAAACCACCAGATTTTGCCGTCCCAAACACTATCGACTCAGCTCTAGAGCCCAGGTAACACTTAATCACATGCGCGGCAAGCTTCTCAAGAACCTTTGTTCCGTCAATGCCTCTGTGTAATTTGTTCGTCAACATGTTTAATCTAGTGCTTAATAGCAAGTACCTGTAAACAACCGATGCAATACTCGATTCGTCTTCTTGCCTATAGTGCAGTACAGTGCCCGTTCTATCTAGTTCGAATGGGTAACCTCTTCGACATGCGTTGAGCCGCCTGTCTATTTCGTTCATGACGAGAGGAAGAATATTTGTAGTTTCCTCCTCATCATCGTTTACGCCATCGTTGTGTGAATTATCGGAAGTTCTCCCCAGAATCGAAATGATTTCACGTTCTGAAACCTTTGACTGTTTCCATGCGAGAATTTCGGCAAAATCAGCTAGCTCATAAGTGTTGGCGCGAGCGCTCGGAAGATATGGCAATTTAAACGGCATCTTTAGTTCAATTTGTGGTGCGGCGTTTACGTGCTGGACTTCCCTTACGTTCCATTTCCGAATAGACGTCATCTGCTAAATTTGCGATGTCGCCGGCAATTCTCAACAACTCCTCTGCACCGTCGTATCCTGTTGTAAACGTTGCTCTTGCTTTCGTAAGTTCGCGTTTCGCACGGATTAGAGCCTCCTCGAAAACGGCATTTTGCGGACGGCTCAACTCGAATGCGGTTTCTAGGTCACAATTGTCTCGCAGGGCAGCGGTTGCTTCTCGGCTCTTTAGTACATCGTTAAGCTGCCAAAGATCAGGTGCTTGTGTTTGAACTACGGGTGGAGTGTCTTTCTTCTTGCTTCCATAAAGCCACAAACATAACTCGCCAAGTTCCTTTTTCTTTTTGACTGGAACTGGGTCTTTTGTCTCTTCGGTTGCGAGCTTGATTTCAAGAAAGCTACTTATTCCATCGCCATCCAATCCGGTGTACAGATGCGAAAACGCAAAACGAGTTCGAAACCTGTCTTCGCGATCGAAAACCTTCAATCGCTCAGCTTGGTCAATTACCATCAATCCGCGATAAAGCCGCTGAACGGTTTGATGGCGATCGCCAATTTGCTCCGCTATTTCGGTCAGTGGAATGGAATAATCTGAATGAACATCCGAAATGTACTTTGCTTTCGCATAGCTACTCCATTTCGCGGGGCCATTAACATGCTTAAAACCTAAGAATCTCCAGGCAGATTCTCTGCTCTCGCGTTGTATTGGAATTTTCTCGAGACTCTTTCGCAGAGACGGTGTGACCTGCGGAATCTCGTAACCATTCGTAACAATCGTTGAAGGGTCCAAAAGGATTTTCACTGCAGCCAAACGTCTATTTCCCTCAATAACGACGAGTTTCGCTTTTTCGGTCGTGACAATCAACGGTTCGTGAGCAAAGAAACCGCTGGCAGATATTGACTGTACTAACTCGCGCACGTCCATTGTATCCCAGAGTGTTTGCATAATTTCCCCGTCAGTTGTACCTGGGGTTATACCGTACTCGGACAATCTTGGGTTTTGTCGATCAAAATTCAGCTTGTCTATCGGTGCTTTTTCCAACGGCTCGTCCTTAGGCTATTTTCATAAGTTGTCTGTCTTCGCCACCAATTCGACATTTCGACG